>Ga0214923_10000165_pt1 | contig 101050 bp, 105 predicted proteins | sample LL1510_MetaG_FD_177993 | JGI IMG/M metagenome (GOLD analysis project Ga0214923, IMG submission 177993) | Freshwater microbial communities from Lake Lanier, Atlanta, Georgia, United States - LL-1510 | ecosystem: Environmental > Aquatic > Freshwater > Lake | place: USA: Georgia | collected... | reverse complement strand
TTCCACAGAAGCGACCTTTGCCTCCTTTGATGTCAAAGCTTGGTCTAGATTCACACCCTTCATGTTCGCATGGCTTATGCTTGACATCCACCATTTCAGCCGTCTTATGTGTTCCACAGAAGCGACCTTTGCCTCCTTTGATGTCAAAGATTGGTATGGATTCACACCCTTCATGTTCGCATTTACTGGGCATCTTTAGTTTAGACTAGATTATTTGATATGATGGATTCAATTTTTATTTAACAAAACGGCAAGTTAAAATGAGCATAAGTCTAAGAACGACTACGCCATTGACTATTGCATCCAGTTACATTGCAAATATAGAGATACTTCATATTTGCTGTATCATACTTGATATAAATCACGTCAGCTTCAGCACTTCCAGTACGACTAGGGCATTCAGCATTCGGACACTTGAGTGTCTTAATATGAGGAAGACGCGGATCTTCCTTAGTAAACTCGTTCAAGTATACACGATATGCATCTGATGATTTTTCGTGAATGATCGTTTCCATAACAAGACCCTTTTCCTCATCCTTGGAAAATCCACAATTGCGACAATAACGAATAAGGTCCGGTCGTATACTCTCTCCTTCTTGAACTGCACTTTCACCAAGAGGCATATAATAATCACACTTGGGACACATATGATTCAAGAGATTTTTAGGACTTTTTACTGAAGACATTCTAGTCTAATCTAATCTACTATAGATTAGTTTGAGATGGCTTTCAATTTTATAACGCGTTGTAATAAATTACTATAATTAGTTTTTCCAAATAATTGATATGGGAGATTTATAAAAGTTTTCTCTTCTTTTACTAAAGATAAGAGCCGTGATTCTAGACGTAAAAGAATTTCTGGAAGGCGTTGTTTATATATTTCTTGAAATACCAGAAAGGCATCGGGTTGTACACTCTTTTCTGCTCTTTCTAGAATGTACTGTATGCATGCATGTTCCACATACTTTGCATATCCCTCCTTCATTTCTTGTGAAGGAAGTTTGTAGCCTGGCTCATGAAGGATCGGATCTGAGTCCATTAAACTCTGCAGAGTTACAAGAATACTAGAAAGTTTTGATGACGATGTCCAACTAGGACCTTCCCATGTTCCTAAGATGCTCAGACAAACCTTTCCTTCTTTATACATATTTGGATGAAATCGTGTAATACCATCATAGGTACGAAATAAAACCTTTGGTGGATTAAAAGGAAAGTCTGTTCCTATATCAAAAGAAAAGAGCATTGGACAATCTTCATACGGTGTATCCTTCGGTCCAAAGATACATCCAAATCCTTTATGAATATTTTTCTCATCTGCAACATAGTAAATGCCTAGATCAGAATATAATTTTGTTTCTAATTCAGATATATCCCTAAGGATTCGTTTTGTTGCCATATAGAATACTATACAGAGACATTTAGACCCTTCCTTGTTAAAAATTGACCTATAGATTGTGAGGTTTTATTTGCATAAAATGTCTATCGATCCTTATTTCAATAGTGACTTGCGAAAGTTTCTAGAGGAGCATCGTGTCACTACTAAGCAAGGTCACAATGTAAGTATGACAGGTATGGGAGCCCATAAGGGTTCTTGGTATATTCCTGATGAAGAATATCTGAAATTTCTAGACCTACTCAATGAATACTTATTCATAGATGAGTTTCGTCCTAATAACTTTGTAGAACAGCGAAAGCCTGATGCGATTGCTCCACTCTTAATTGATCTAGATTTCAAATACAATGGCGAAAAGAATCTACAACGAACATTTACTGAAAAGAATATTAATGACTTTATTTCTGAAATCATTAAAGTTCTTGTAGAATACTTTCATATAAAAGACTATGCTTCACTGCGTTTCTTTGTAACTCTACGTCCTCAACCGTATATTGATACTAAGAACAAGAATATTGATGAGAAAATTAAAGATGGTGTTCATATTGAATGTCCTGACTTTAGTATTGGAAATGAACACTACAACTTCCTTCGTAATAAACTTATTGAATCCAAAGCCTTGGAAACTAGTTTTCAAGATACTCAATATACGAACAAGCCTGAAAAGGTGTTTGATAAAGCAGTTGCAAATAATCTAGGTTGGTTCTTTTATGGAGAGTCAAAACCGGATACTCCTCCTTACATGCTAGAATATGTCTTGCGATATGTTCCTAAAACGGGAAAGATTAACAAGGATCTACCTAGTTTATATTCATCAAGAAAGTTAATGGAAATTCTAAGTATACGCTATAGTCTAAATAAGCCTATTTCTATCAATGATGCATATAAGGAGGAGTTTGAACTTGCCTTTCAAAAGGCAAAAAATCCAATTGTTGCGAGTGAAATTATTCAACCGTCTACAAAGGATCTAACAGGAATTCTTCCAGTACTAGTTGATAGTTTTAACTCGATTGTAATTACTGAGGATGAAATTGCTCTTGCTAAACGGCTTGTGCTCGAATGTTTGAGTGGTGAACGAGCTGAGGACTATAATGCATGGATGCGTGTAGGTTGGTGCTTGTATAATATCAGCAAGGAATTGGATATGTTTGATACTTGGATGAAGTTTAGTGAAAAGTCGTCCAAGTCAGCTGGCAATAATATAGAAGCTCTTCGTCGTGATTGGACTCGTGGAACTATGCGTCGTGTAAATGGAAGTATGGAGATTCGTATGGGAAGTCTAAAAATGTGGTCTCGCGAGGATAATTATGCCAAGTATTGTGAGATTATGGACGGCGATATTATTTCCTTTATTACTAAGACGGCAATTACCTTTCGTGGAGGTACTCACTACCATGTAGCTTCTATGATCTACAAACTCTTTCCTGATATTTACAAGTGTGCGGTAGATGGTCGTTCCATTGACTGGTATATCTTTCAAAACCACGTATGGAATTCTATGCCGAATGGTCTTCTGATCAAGACTCGTATTACCGATGAAATTGCTCACAAGGTCGATACGGCACGTCACTCACTAAAACCTCCTGCTGACAATGATCCTGAGTATGAAAACAAGTACAAGAGTTATACTGAAAACATGATGAAGCTCTTAAAGCTACAGGAAAATCTTTACAATGCGACTTTTAAGGAAAGTGTTATGAAGGAGGCTGTGCAACTCTTCTATGACCAGGAGTTTACAAAGCAGATTAATCAAAATCCGTATAAACTTGGGTGTGCAAATGGTATCTTGAATCTTCGCGAACCCGTATTTAATGAAGAAGGAAAACCCATTTGTTACAAGCCTACACTTTCTCCTGGTGTTGCTGAAGACTATGTGAGTCTTCGTGTTGGCCAAAAAGGAAGTCTGAGTCCAATTGACTATGTTCCCTATGATCCTTCTGATCCTAGGCAGATTGAGATTAATGATTTCTTTAAGAAACTATTTCCAGCTCCTGACCTACGTGAGTATGTATTGACTCTATGTGCAGGTTGCTTAGAAGGTGCAAACAAGGAACAGTGTTTCTATATTATGACAGGTTCAGGTGGTAATGGAAAGTCAAAGTTTGTAGAACTTATGTGTAGTATTATGGGTCAATATTCAGGATCTCTTTCTACTACTGCACTAACTCGTAAGCGACCTGACTCTGGTGCAGCGAATCCTGATATTATTAGTGTCAAGGGATGTCGTTTTATTGAAACAAAGGAGCCTGATGAAGGTGAGCCACTAAACTCGGCTCGTATGAAGCAGTTTTCAGGTGAAGACTTGGTTGAAGCTCGTGCACTGTTCAAAGATCAAGAAAGTTTTAAGATTACAGGAAAGATCTTCATGTCTTGTAATCGTCTACCTCCTGTACATAGTATGGATGGTGGTACTTGGCGACGTATTCGTGTAATTCCGTTCGACAGTCGTTTTGTGGATCCGAATGAATTTCCTGTAGATGAAGAAAGTCATGTCTATCCTCGTGATCCTATGCTAGATGAGAAGTTGGTATCGTGGCGTGTACCGTTCTTCTCACTTCTGGTACACTTGTATGAGACTAAGTACTGCACGGACCGTATTAAGGTTCCTGCAGTAGTTATGCAAGCATGTGATAGTTACAAAGGAAACTTTGATTCCTTCGGTAAGTTTCACAAGAGTCGTATTCGTAAGATTGCTGGTTGGGATGAACCACCTAACATTAATGATATTTGGAAGGCGTATCGTAACTGGCATACGGAAGAAAATCCTACTGGAAAGAAGTTGTCACAAAATGAACTGAAAATTCGTCTAAATGAGATTTATCAAACTCCTGTAGACGGAAAAACATATAAGCATATTCGTCTCTTCTTTAGTGATGAAGAAATAGAAGAATATGAAAAGGAAAAGACTGGAGGCACTTATTAAGCAACTTGTACTAGTATCGCAAATATACAGAGTGTAACAAGTACTAGAACCATAGTTACAAATAATCCTGCTTTCCATCCACCACTAGGTGATGTCCAGCGTACAAAGATAAGCGTTATAGACATAACTAACCATCCAAACCAGAATAGTAAGAGTATAGCATCTTGTAGTGACGGACTTAGTTGTTTTTGCGGTGTTTCTTTATATATATCTTCTAGAAAGGTTTTATCAGATGCACCTGCATTTCTTCTATAGTATGTAATTTGGTCTTTGAGTTTATCCTTTTGTTTTTGTAAGGCAGTATGTTCATCATTTAATGATGAAGTATTAGAAGTTAAAGCATATAAATTATCAGTATTGATTATTAAATCTGTAAACTGAGCCCTATAAGAATCAAACAATGTGATGTATTTTTCAATTGTTGAACTTAAAAATGTATTTGCAATTCGGGTATCTTGAGAAGTACGACATTTTTGTAAGTATTGTTGAAATTGTTGTGATTCTGTACTATTGGGTAAGCATGTAGCACTTCCACGATCTGTTTGTAGATTCTTACTATCTGACATATTCTCTCTTTATTACTATTATTACATTATAAAGATTATTAATCTACTGGTGCAGGTCCATTAGAAAGAGGAGAGTTAGATGTTGAAGAAAACATACCTGAAATTCCTGAAGAAGCATCATTTAAATCTTGACTTACAGAACCAGCTATCATCTTTCCAAAATTTTGTGCTTGATCTCCAAAATAATGTAGGTTATCTCCTGCTTTACCAACAAGAGATGAAACTGCATCACATGAAACTGATGTCGGAGGTCCACCCATCTTTGCAAATCTACGACGATTCCATAATCTTGTATCACGAGCTTTAATATTATATTGTAAACGAACGAGTAATGTTAAAACCACAGCAAGGCCAATAAGTGTAGTTACGCCATAGTATACACTAGATGGTATTAATCCAATTCTTTTTGCATATAAAAGAGGACCAATAAGTGTTAAAACAATTAATAAAAGTTGAAAGAAAAAAAGTGTGTCTAACTTATTATTTGCAGTCCATTCATTAATTTCATACTGACGCTTAGCATTTTGATTATTAAAAGACACTACATCAGCTTGTGTTTTCATTTTTGTATATTCACTTTCTTGCAAATTATCTAAATCCTTATTACGTGCATGGAAGTAGAGTGTATTTTTTATTCCATCACTTGAACGTGTATAATCACCATATATTTTTTTAAAACTATCAGAATGTTCTTTTGTAACTGAATTATACACACGAGCCTTGCGTTGAGCAATAAAAGAATTAAGTTTAGCAGGGTCGGAACTTAGTTTTTGTATAGAATTCGCTAACTCTGTATCTTGAAGATTAAGAATATTCGTAATCTGGTCTGCCATTACTCTCTATATATTAATGTAAAAATATATGAGTATGCGATACTCAATTATTTTTTATGATATTATTTACGAGCAATATATACAATAATTCCAATAGCAACTATATTTAAAATACCATATAATGTTAGTAAATTTTGATTAGCTCTATTCTTTTCTTTTGTATATTCATTCATACGATTATATACATCAACAGTAGCATTTTCACTATTCAGAATTTTTGCTTGTTCACTAATACGTTCTTTACGTTGTTGAAGATTACGATTAATAGAAGAATTTTTACTACCAAGTTGTGCCATGTTACTGTATCTGTATTTGGATATTCCATTTACAAGTTGTGTGAATGCAATTAACTTAGCATTTAATTCTTTAGTAATTTGTAACTTACTATTTACATTATCAGACTTTCCAGTCATACTTGCACTAGAAACAGATTGTAAAAATGAATCAAGGGCAGAAAAATATCGTGTTTCATAGAAACAATATTCACGTTTAATAGAATCTTGTAATTTAGAATCATCTCTTGCGTATTCCTCTAAAGAATCAATGGAATCGGGAGTCTTTCCAAATTTTGGTTTCGGTATAACATTTGCAGCTTCTAATTTTTTAATAGTACTTTGTATCCAACTATCGGAATCTGAGATTGAAGATATATTAACAGACTGTAAAATTCCTCCAGGATATTCAGCTTTTAGTTCCGTAGATGTAAATGATGGTACTGATGTACTTCCTCCACAAAAAGTACTCATGTAAACTTCCTATTCTAAGGTATACATTAAATGGTTTTTCCTAAATACCCTGAATACGCCAAAATTCCTAATACAATGAAAGTAAGTAAGATACCAGCAAATACAGAATACATTCTTGAGTTTGAAAATGTTGAAAATAAACTTCCTGAATCAACTGTGTTTGTTAAAATTGTTGGTGGTGTTGTGAAAAAATCACGAAGTAATAGACCACTAAGAAGTAAAAAAAGTACACCAGCACCAGCTAAAAATGGTATGCTTATTTGATGAAGAGGTTTAGTAAATCCTACTTTAGAAGCAAATCCTTGATACCAACTTATTTTTGTTTTGGATTTTTCAATCGATTCTTTTCTAGTTCGGGAAGTATCAGCATCTTGTTTTACAGAATGTAGTTCCTTTTCTAGTTTAACAATATCATTACGAATCTTTCCCAATGTTTGTAACTTAGTATTAATATCTGTATTTTTATAAAATTCAGTCATTTTTGCAGATAATTCACGTAATAATTGAAGATATTCTTTTTCTTTATCAATAATAACTTCAAACTTTTTATTAGCTTCTATATAATTTATATTCTCATTAGGATTTGAAGAAATACCAGCAGTATTTACATATTGTTTAATAGACTGATTAATTGATTGTGATAAAGATCGAATTGCATTTTTATCAAATTTATCTAATTGTTCCTTGCGTTGATTGAAAATTTTTTTATCAGTCTCCCAAGTCATCCTGTTGTATCTTTAGAGAAATCTAAGGGGCACATGTACGATAGGAAACGTATTCACCAGCACTATAAGAAGGTCGTGTAATTTTTACAATATCGCCAGGAATAAGGCCAAGGCATCTTGCAGCCATATCATGATGATAACGAATCAAAGGAAATTGACTGATGCTGCGACAGTATAGTTCTTTTTTGAGGTCTTCATGTACTTCTTTTGGTACAATCTCAAACTTGGGTTGAAGCATATGATTGAGTGGATTATTGACAATACGTGTCATAGGGAAGAATTGTATACGTAGTTTATACTTATTCCAAGCTTCGAGTGCAGCCTTATTATAGGATTCCATATCTTCAGATACATTCTTAGGCATATAGATAACAATAACTTCAATATTAGCTGGATCTATTTCTTCTTCTTCAAAATTGGTAATAATTTCTTTGGTATACTTACCAGAACCAATTTCTTGTTTAATATTTTTTAGTAGATAGTTTACAATAGCTTTTTTTTCAGGTACTATACTATGTGTAACTTCTATACGTAAAGCTTCGGGATTTCCCATAAGTCTTACCAAGTCGGGACCAATAAGATTTCTGTATGATGTAGTATTATATCCACGAAGATGTAATAGATCTAGAATCGTATTACGAGAGCGAATTAGAATATCTTCAACAGAAATTTGGTCCATTTGTCCTACTTCAAGGAACTAGTGTTTTATTGGTTCAAATTTATCCAAGTTTCATTACTTTTACAGGAGCTGAAGTATATACTTGTTTAGGAGGTTCTTCCTCATTATTATCTTGTTGTTGCTGCTGTTGTTGTGGTAGACGTGACTGTCTACGGGGCCTTGAAGGTTGATTATAAGATTCCTCTTGAAGGACTGGTTGATTATTAACAGGAATACTATCTCTAGGAGGACGTAGACCTTCAGAAGCCATGGCTTCAGGACCAGTATCAATTACAAGAATAGGTACATCAGTTTGTGTTACAAATTCAGGTTCTATTTGTTCTTGAGCACCACCTTGTTGAACTCTAGGTCTAATTCTAACTTGGCGTGTTACTTGGGGCTGTTGAGGTTGTTGGGGCTGAGGTTGTTGGGGCTGAGGTTGTTGGGGCTGAGGTTGTTGGGGCTGAGGTTGTTGGACTTGAGGTTGTTGGACTTGAGGTTGTTGGACTTGAAGCTGAGGTTGTGTTTCAGGAAGTAATGCACCATCGGCAGGTAGTTGTTCTTGCATCGATTCTTCATTTACTTGTATCGCATTAATTTTTGCAAGTTCTTGAGTTACATTTGCAGTTGTTGGTGTTTGTATAATAGTATTTAATTCAGGAACACTATATTCAGGATATATAATTTGACTGAAAGGTTGTTCTGATCCTATACTTCCTTCTACTAATTCTTCAACACTTTCTATACCTTTTAGTTTAATAACACTCTTTGTAGTTAGAATACGCATAGACATATTTGTATAAGTTTCCATTTCTTGAATAAATAACTTTGTCGCATACGGCATTTCTATCTTGCTAAATGTAGCTGTAGGACGTTCTGGTGAAGGGATGGGATCTAGTGTATTAACACTATTTCCTATATATTGTACAGGACCATCACATAAAGGACAGAGATAAAATGATTCTTTTTCATTGTAAATCGGTAATGTTCCACAACCATTACAGATTATAAACGAGGAACCATCACTACGTTTCATCATAGATTCTTGTAAGAAGCTTGTAATTCCATGTGCTACAATTGCATCACGTTCCATTTCTCCAATCTTCAGACCACCTTCGTTACCACGACCACCTGTAGGTTGGTGAGTTCGCTGTTCTCTACGTCCTTCACCACGTGCATTCCACTTGTCTTCAGTCATGTGCTTGAGACGCATTCCGTAGACTACACCCATATATATATCTGCCGTCATCTGCTCTCCATTCATACCATTATAGAGAATTTGATTTGATAACTTATTTAATCCAAGTTGTTCTAAGATAGATCCTAGCATTTCATGAGGACTACCATCATTCATAAAGGTTGTACCATTGCCAATTGCACCAACATTTGCCGCTACATTTCCTAGCATCATTTCTAGAATCTGTCCAATCGTCATACGTGAAGGAATTGCAGTAGGGTTCATGATCATATCAGGAACAATTCCATCAGCAGTTCGTGGCATATCATGACCTCTATATAAAATATTTAATGTTCCCTTTTGTCCATGACGATTACTATTTCCAGTCCAGAATCCAACTTCTGAATTAATACGATATGCTAAAAATATTCCTGAAGGCACTGATACACAATGGACAGTTGTATGGATTGTATTTGGAAGATGGTAGATTATTTTTGTAATTAGATGGAGTTCCAGGTTTTCATCATATAATAAAAATCCAAGTTTATATGTGTGATATAATAAATAAGCATGAATAAACATAATTTTACCATAAGAATCTTGTACATAGACTCTATGTAATGCCGTTACCATATGACTACCTTCTTCTGTAATAATTTCATATAATGCATCATTGTGTGGAGAGGAAATAACTTCTTTAGGATTTACGAATTGAATTTCATGTGTTTCTTGATCTAGTTGTGCAATAAGTGTATCTGTTGTAACTTCAGTAATAGAAATCCAACCAGTAGGAGTTAGTACATTATGATCAGGTGTCATACAAAACTTATCACCTAGTTCTGGCATACGATCTTGAGTAATTCGTATTTTTACAAGGCGAAGACCTTTAGGATTTACAAGAACAACAACATCTTCTACATGACCACGAGTCCAAACTTGCGGTGTAATACTTGCATCTGTTATCTTATCTCCAGCTACCATATAACGAGATACAATTACCGTATTTTGATCTACATATTCCCCAGGTTTAATAATTCCTGAATCATCAATCTTTCCATAGTCCAAGTTTGTCTTCAAACTTAACCAAGCAGGAATATTTTTCGGATGTCCAATACGTGTTTGTGTATGAGCAAGATCATCATCTTCTTCAAATGCTTCATAAGATCTATAATTAATTGAGCGGAACTGCCCACGTTGCATGGCATCCATGTTCATAATAATACCATCTTCTTGATTATAACCTCCATACATACCCATTGCTAAAATAACATTTTCTCCATACGGTAGTAGTCCACCACCTATATAGTCTTGATAAATTGTACGAACTAAGGGAGTCTGACCATAGCAAAGAATATTTGCAGTATTATCATAGCGATGTTTCCAATTAGTTATATATAAACTTAGACCTTGCTTGCTTTGACTCGAACCAAGTTGGTTACGAGGACTTTGATTGTGATTTGCAAAAGGAATTGAACCTGCTATAATTCCCATAATTGATGAAGGGTGAACTTCCATATGTGTCGTTTCAGGTATAATATATTCAGGAAGGTTCGCAATTAAACATTCATTATGTTCATACGGATCAATATATTCAATCTTGCATTGATAGGGTTTTAAAAATGCTACATAATCTTCTAGTGTTGATTCTTGTTTATTGGCAAGAGGATCATAAAATTCAGTTGAGTAGACTTGTATGTTTTTCTCCTTTGCTAGAGGAAGTGAACCTACTACCAAGTCACGCCATGATTGTACTGCAAACGGTCTTAGACTACCACGAGGTTCACAAATGATTAGTGGACGAAGAGGACGACCTTCATCTAGATAGATAAATACTTTTCGTTCAGGTATACTAAATCCACTACTACTAAATGGTGGTAAACAACCTGTCCGTTTTAATAATCTAAGTGTATTGGTTAGTACTCTTGGTTGTCGTGTATATCCTAGAATTCCAGAATTTATATATACAGGAACCATAATAGCAGCTAAACTAGGTGTAACATATTCACATTTTACAATTCCTCCTTTACTAAATAGCCAATCAATCAAGGGTTTTGGATGTACAACTGTACTAATAGATGTAAACATAGATAAATTCTTTGTAACTCCAATTGAACCTCCACTTGGAGTTTCTGATGTACAAAAATAGCCATATTGACTCGGATTTAGACGACGAGGTCCTGTAAGTTTCATTGATGTATCAAAGTTGAGTAATACACGACGTACGTGACTCATAAAATCAATATAGGATAAACGTGACATTTCTTGAATAAGTCCAGATTCTTCTTTATTATTTCCTATAAGCCACTTACCCTTGAAACCTCTCATTAGTCCAGTTTTTATATGATCTACCGCAAAGATAGTTCTACGATTTCCTTCTGCAAAAATATTTACAAAGTTTTCATCAGAATATACAGACTCATTATAGGCAAATGTATTATCAATATTTAAACTAATACGTTTTAAATATGTCTTGTAAATGTTTTGAAATAAGATTTGACATAAGAAACCGCTTGTTAAAAGTCGTTGATTTCGTGTATCATCACGACTTGCTGGAGCTTCAAGACCTTGTATAACACGAAGAATCTTTCGTACACACTCTCCTAAAAATGCTCTACGTGTACCAGCATATGTATCATCTACGTGGGGGAATAAATGGTTATGTAAGATATCAAGAACGTGGAATTCACTAAATCCCTTTGTCAATAATTTTATATATTGTATAGAAGAATATGTATCAAGAAATGGTGCAGCAGCATTAATAGAAGGAATGAGCAAGTCTGCTAATAAGGCTGTTTCAGGATGGTTCAGATCAGGAAAGATAGTTTCAATAATTTCTTTATCTGTTTGTAGACCCATTGCACGAAATAAGACAAAGATAGGTACTGGTTTTAATACATAGGGAATACCTACTTCAAGTATAGCGGGTTTAAATTCAGAACCTGAAAGTTGACCGAATTTATAGATGCCTTTTATCTTTTCACGTGTCCAATAAAAACTTACACGTTTTACTTCATGACTTATAGGATTTAATGAACTTATAGAAGCATAAATTTGTACTGCTGGATCTCTTGGTTGATTATTTATCCATAGTGTATTAAATGCACCTTCTTGACGTGTCACAAGAACTTTTTCAGAACCATCTACAATAAAGTAGCCACCTTGATCATAGGGACACTCACCCATTTGTTGTAGAACTGTAGAAGGTTTATTATGTAGCATACAATAACGACTGTGTAACATAAGAGGAATTGTGCAAAGATTCATCTTTTCAATAGTAATTTCCTTTTCTAGAAGTTCACCATTGTCAAGTTTAATAGAAACTTTAACAAAGATATCAGCTTGTACTTGTACACCATATGTTAAATTACGTAGACGTGCTTCATTAGGAAATAATGCACGAACATCATTACCAAGTACAATTGTAGGTGTTCCAATATATAATTTTGTTGAATCTTCTCCACCAATATAGATTTCCACTTTATATTTATAATTGGTTGTATTTGATCTTGAACCTTTTGGATTTTTAAATAATTGAATAGGATTATTTGAATGTATAATTGCTTGAATGTCATTTTGTAAGAACTGGTCATAACTATCAATATGATGACGAACAAGAGGATTTACTTGTGTTGTAAAATAAGAATGAATTAATTCAGTTGCTAGTTTACGAGCTTGTTCACCATTTACTAGCTCTGACATAGACTACTTCTCCTATATTACCATAAAGGATACAATTTAAGCACACTCTTATAGAATGCGTTTATATTGTAGAGATTTTTAATAATTATCTAGTATCTACACGGTGAGGAGGTAGAGGAATTGTTGCAGGTTGTGTAATTGAGCGTGGTTGCCAAGCTTGATCATATGATGCTCCACCGGGACCATGTGGAAGTCCTTTGTATGATGTCATAATATTATGTTGAACTGTTTGAGGATTTTGTGCTTCAACAGCGCGAAATGAAATAGCTGATAATCCTGTTCCAACAGAAGATAGACCATTTTGTAGTGTTGATAATATACCTCCTCCTTTTATACTATTATTTCCTGTTTGGGAGTAGGGGACTACACCTTGTTGAGTTCCACAATCTTTTAGAATACCAGGTTGAGGATTCCAAAATCCTTTTTCAATATAAGGTGTAAAACTACCATGAGGGGTATTCATTCCAGGACGTGTCATGTAGTCTAGAGGAGCACCAGTAATATGGTTTCCACCACGATGTTTACGAGTGAATCTTCCTTTCTTTTTCATAGATATCATATGTTTTACATAGTCTTCTGAAACCTTTGAAGGTAGTGTTTTTCCAAAAACCTTCTTCCATTCTTGAGCAAATGATTTAGCTTTTTCTTTTAAAGAAGAAGAAGAATATATAAGTTTATCACAATAGGATTGCATATATTCTAGAGATGAACGCAACTCGGGTATACTGTGAACCTTTGTCTTACGTTTTTTTAATGTCTTAGCATGACTCTTTTTGGCCATCTTTCTCTCTACAATATATGTTGATTACGTTTATTTGGACTGCTTAAAATATTTGTTGATTACGTTTATTTGGACTGCTTAAAATATTTCCTAGATTTGTGAGAACAGGTGCATTAGAATTTACGGTAGTTGGTTTCATTCCAAGTCCATTTGCAATACTTGTTAAGGCAGAATTGCCAGTATGATTTACTGAACCTAGTATGCTTACTGGTTCATCAGAAAGGTTTGAAGCCGGAAGCATGGAAGGCCCTTGTTTATTAAACAGATATCCAAGATACATAAGTATTACAATTGTTAGAGTTCCATACATTATAAAAGGTGCATACGACTTTAGTTTTTCTTGCCAAGTGCTATATCTGTATTCGGCACCAAATAGCTTGTAATGATTATATAAGCAAAATACTAGTAAAGCGATTGACAATATAACTAGAGCTGATGCACCGAGACGGGGTAAGACTAGAAATACAATTAAGGCACTTATAAGTAAAGCCGCAATACTTGGTAAAAAATATTCCATCACTAGGACTTCTCTAAGAGTTATTTCTAAATCTTATCAATGAGATCGCGATGTGTTAATAAATGTTTTCTGCAACAATATCTTACAATTCCCAGTTCATCAAACACCTTTCTTTCAGGAGTGTCGGGTATACTAGTACCATCAATATAAACAGGTTCTTTACCTAAACCACTTTCGTTACGTAGTTGTGCTACACGATGTTGGTAGTATCTCCATTTATCACCAAGAACAAATCCACAATTCATACAACGGATAGGTATAATCATTATGTCTTGTATAGTTCTATTACAAGTATGTAATCAATTTTTAAGTATACTGCGTTTGTATTTAGATTTGATTTTCCGAAAGATAGCTAGAAACAAATGTCATCAGTATTAAATGTTGGCGTTATGAGAGGTAATCCGGTAGGAAATCAAATACGTTCCCTACAAAATCAACTTGATGAATCCTTCAGAAGAATGCAACTACTACTTACTGCTCTTGAAGCTAAGAGTCCTGAAGTAGCTCAAGAATATGTTCGTCTAAGAGAAGAAGCTGATAAGAGTATTGTTGCGGCGACTCCTTCTTCTCAACCTCAGCCTTCTACTCAACGTAATCCTGTAGTTCAACAATTTCAACCGAGCCAACCTGTCAGAGGAGGTGCCCGTTTTTAATAAGTTGTTTCACATGTTTTTCTTCTAGTGTAGTAAATCCGTGATCTTTTATTATTTGAAATACTAAAAGTTTCGGATGAAGATTTTTGTTATTTGTATATGTTGATTGCATTGCTTGAATTTGTTCTTGTGTAAATGGAAAGCGTTTTTGTTTTTGTATTTTTTGTTCTTTATTTATACTTTGAACAGGACCAATACTTGTATCTTCAACTGAAGAAAGTTCAAGATCACCCGAATGATGTTTTTTATGACATGACTTACATACTATAATCAAATTTCTAGGATGGTGGAGTGATGTACCGTCTATATTTCGTGTTCCTTCTTGTACTGCTTCATGACGTTCTTGTATATGATGTGCTTGTAAGTCTGTAAATGCTCCACAAATCTTACATAGTTGTTTTATAAGTTCTGAATTCCATGATGATGGTCTTGTTTCTTCAATCGGTGTTTCTCCAATTAATTCCCTACGAAAGGCAAGAGCAGAACTAATCATATCTTGAGGTAGATGAAGAGCACGAGCCACTTCTAGTCCATACATAGATGATCCTGCACCAGGTTGAAGAGTTCTATGATAGACTAAGATATCACGAACACGATCGTATTCTACATGCAAGTGCCATATACTTAGTCCTGGAAGACTAGTTACCTTTGGTAAACAAAGTAGGTCATGTAAGTGTGTTGCAAGAACAAATCGTGAATTACACTTATGAAGCCACTCAATTCCTGCAGCTACAATTGCTGTTGCTGAAATAGACTCTGTTCCTGAGCAGAGTTCATCTCCTAGTACAAGAGTTCGTTCATCACATACTTGAAAAATATTACGTAGTTCAGACATTTCAACTGCAAAAGATGATAGACCTGCCCACAAGTTATCTTGATTTAAGATTCGTGTGGCAATCTTATGAAATGGTACTAGGATCATAGATGTAGCTGGAACATACGAACCTACTTGTGCTAGAAGAACTGATAAACCAATTGCCTTCATTAATGAAGACTTACCTGATGCATTCATTCCATATAATAACCATCCATGCTCTTTTGTTCCTAGTGAAATATTGTGTGTTACATACTTATTCTGAGTCTTTTGTATTTCAATTAAAGGGTGGCGAAGATTTTCAATTTGTACACTCGATATATGTCCTTCTTGAATAACTGGTTTGACCCATCCTTGTATTTGAGCTGTTCTTCCCATACACAGACACAGGTCTACTTGTATAATCCAATCTTCAACTTGTTGCCAAGTATTACGTGTAGCTTCAGAAAATTCTATACATGCAGATGGCATTTCACTAGCTAGTGTCCTTTTTAGACTTTGACGAGCCGAGTCTAGTTCAACTTGGAATTGGTCTAGAATAGTACATTCAATACGTGCATTACTTGTCAAGAGTTTTATTTTTAGACTAATGTTTTTATATAAGTTTATATCATTCTTTATAGCTGATTCTATTTTCTTTGCGGCCGACTTTGTTGCATGTAGGAGAAACATAGATGTTTCTGAGGGCTTATAATATACTGCACTATCTTCTACATTACATGTCTTACGAAAACTATCTAACCATACATTCGCCTTTTGAAAAATACTTTGACATGCTTCTTCTGCTACCTTTGTATTTGGGGCATACTGGTCCCTTAGAAATCCCATATCCTGTGGTTGGTCAACTGCTTGCTTCGCTTTTTGAATATCAAAATACTTTGAAAATGATTGTAGAGTGTTTTCTAAGGTATGTTCTAGATTATTATATAAGGGAGTAGATACTAGTAGTTTACTGAGATATAAGGCACTTTCATACGACTGGATGTACTGAACAACATCAATTGCCTGCACACTTCCACGTTGAATATTTCTATGTAGTCGTGCAATATCCGTAATTAAACTAAGGGAGGATTTGATTTCATTTTGTAGTGGTGTTTGTAGTGCCCATTCTACTTGTTGGTGTCGTTCTTGAATCTTTTTGGTATTTGTTAGTGGACTACATAGATAGGTAGTTAGTGAACGTTTTCCCATTGCCGTATACGGATTACAAAATAAGTCTTCTATACTTGTTTGTTCTGAAGTTTTTATAAAGTTTAACTGAGTCAGTGCATTATTAATAATTTGTAGAGTTTCTGATGGATGCCATAGTCGTGGTGCTTGAAGACATGAAGCTAGATTCTGTACATGGTCTTCAGCAAATCGTAGTAGTCTACAAAGAGCTCGTTCTCTTAGTGATGACTCTGTTATATGAAGCCATTCACGTAGTGGAAGAGAAGACTTTGGTTTGAATAAGGACCGTAGATAATTTTCACGAGTTAGCGGTATATCTAAGGAACCATCTGAAGATACTTGATGAATCGGTGCATTTGGAATATGAAAGTTACGACGAAGAATATCTATATCTTGTAGTTTTTCACTATATAATACTAGTTCACGTGGAGGATAGACTTGAAAAAAGTGGCGAAGATCATCTGTATGCCAGGAAAAGGCGGTTCCTTTAGATTGACCTTCATATAAGTATACTTGACCTGTTGTAAGATCTGTTGCTGCTACACCGAATTTAGGAGGTTCTTGAGAGTTAAGCCATACTGATGCTAGGAAAAATGAGGTTGATGATTCAGCATTTTCTATATGAGTTCCTGGTGATAGAATCCGTGTTACTTCACGATGAATTTTACCTGCTGGTGACTTAATTTCATCAATGACAATGACCGTCCAGCCTTTAGATGTGAGTCTTCCAGCCCACTTATCCAGCGTATATTCTGGAACACCACCAAAATATCCTGTACTTCCATCAGGTCCTTCATTTGGATATATGTGTATGACAATCCCAAAGATTTCCATAACTTGTTTTGCAGTATTTAATTGTACTTGGTCTTTGTTGGATTGACCATAGAATTCATAGAAGGATCCTTTCTTTAAAAATACACACACTTGTTTACCGTACAACTCTGTGTATTTTAAATATGCATTTTGATATTGTTTATAAAACTCAATACTTTGGACCATTTCATATATATATAGTAATACTTGTTTAGGCATTTTATCTACGTAAGTAAAAACCATAGGCTATAATTAAGAGTGCCGAAATGGAAATAACAGCTCGTTCTAGAGTTCCTGAAGATAAGTATAAGCCAGTATTTAGAAAGTTATCTGGAACTATGCATACTGGGCAACTTTTATAACTATCAAATGTATCACTATCAGAAGACGATGTAAGTTCCATAGAATACTTCATACGTAGGTCACTGTGAGAAATTAATCTTAGACCTTTTAAGACAGAACATGCAGATATATAATATTCGATATGGGTTTCAATAGGAAATACTTCTTTTAAAAGAATTTCAGCACCACGACGATTTAAGACATATGCATGAGCTCCTGTAAAGGAAATTACCTTCCACCAACCTTTTTGATCTTTACTTAATGGAAGACCTTGAAGTCCCCATGAATGTGTTCCAAGAAGCCACATGTCCCATTCAGGTAAAGTAGGGATGAGATTATCAATCTTCTGTAGGTATTCTTTAGTAACAAGAGTATCATCTTCAAATACAACTAAGTATTCATATTTTGAATCTAGTAGATGTTTCCAACAACTAGCATGAGATAAACTTGCACCAATTGCACCAGGTGTATTAATTTCATAGTCACTACGACGATATTTTTTTGCAATATTCATTCTTGTATGAGGACTTATACGAGTATCATTATGTGTATCAATCTTAGAACCATCTATTGCAGGAAATCGTTCAAGATATTTAAATTCTTTAAGTGTAAATTGTTGTTTAAATTCATTCCAACGATCAGGTCTTCTATCAAGGTTTATAACTAGAGTCGGACACTTACGTATGTCTAACATCCTCCTTACTTCAAAGAAAGAATAATATCTTGATATAGTAGATATGTCAAGCGAAGTTCGAGAATTTAAAATAAATGGCTCTGCTCTTGCAACCAGAAAACATCGTTCACGGAAGCATAGAGGTGGAGATAGTTCTGGTACCTTAATGGAAGTTGCTGGACATAATGCCCCTGCACCTCAAAATACTTCTACTCAATATGCTTCAGCGGTAAAGTCAGCCCTTGATGGAAACTTCGGCCCTGCTAAAATACAACAATTTGGCGGTAAAAAGCAAAATGGTGGAAATTCAACTGGAGCGACTATAAATCTATCCTCTACACGCTCTACTCCCGGTGTTTCATATACTCCTGTAACTTCAGGTGTTTCACCGAGCCAACCTGCTACAGTTGGTGGTGGTAGTACAGGTGGTCTTGTACTAGCTCCTCCCAAACGTAAGACACGTATTTCCTTAAAACCTAAGAAAGGTGGATCAACATCTATTAATCTTGGTGATGTACCTCCTGTAGCTGGTGGCAGCGGCAGCGGCATTAGCGGTAGTAGTGGCCGTACTCGTAAGGCTCGTAAAATTCATATTCGTGTCAAGGGTGTAACTGCCCGCATTGCTCGTGCGAAAAAAGCAAAGAAGGAAGCAATGTCAGCTCCTATTTCTGTTGTAAAAGGTAAGTTAGAGTCTGCGGGTGTTATAAAAAAGTCTTCTAAAGCTCCTGAACCTATGTTACGAACCATGTATGCCGATCTCTTAATTACTAAGAAGGGTTTATAAAGAATTACAAAGTACTTATAGAACTTCTTAGTAAGTTATAGTAGTCTATAACTTACTAAAAAAATTGGTTATAGTATTCATATTTTTGTGTAGTATAAGATTCTATGACTTCTATATCGCATCGGCATGTTCTTGATTTGTACTTCAAGCAAACTGAAGGACGGCAGATTATTGCCCATCAGATTGAGAGCTTCAATGACTTTCTAGAAATCCAAGTTCCACTTATTGTAAAACAAGGTTCCCCTATTATTGTAAAGGGAAGTCCTGAAGTACCTCTTGCTGGTCCACGTTCTGCCCTTGCTTCTGCTACTGGTCTTTCCACTAGTGCAGCAAATGCTCTTATGGGACACGAAAATTTGGTAGCGACATTAACAACAGGGCAAACTCCTTTCAAGGCGAATTATGAGTATGAAGTCAGCATTGAATTTGAAAATGTCAGTATTCGTAAACCGACAATCTTTGAAAATAACGGAAGTATTCAACCCATGATGCCTAATGATGCACGTCTACGTAATTTGACATATGCCGCTCCATTCTATGTCGATGTTCGTGTAAAAACAACCTGTATTGACAATACACAAAACGGCCTTCGTCAAGTCAAGACTCGTATATTTCCTAATGTCCATCTTGGAAAGATTCCTGTTATGGTTGGAAGCAAGTACTGCCTTCTACAAGACCAACGCCATATTCATCCTAGTATTCTTGGAGAATGTAGTCAAGATCCTGGTGGCTACTTTATTATTCAAGGTGGTGAGCGAGTAATTATTAGTCAGGAGCGTATGTCAGAAAATCGGCCTTTTATCTTTCGTAATAATCGTAATGCTACAAAGGATGTAGAAGTTGTAGAAATTAAGAGTATTGGACCTACAAATGAACAAGTTCCTAAGAGCAACACGGTTCGTATTGTCTATCATCCTAAAAATCCTAGTATTCTTCTTCTGCGTAGCACGCTCCCTCGTATTAAGGCTGAAATTCCCTTATTCATACTGTTTCGTGCTCTTGGTGTGGAAAAGGATAAGGATATTATGGAACTAATTCTAGGACCTACTGGTGATATTAAGTACGACGCAATCTTTGATGAAAGTATGCAAGAAAGTATGGCTGTGCGTACTCAGGATGAAGCAATTGCTTGGATTAGTCAACACATGAATAGTTGGAGTATTAAGAATCAACGTCCTGTTGTGCTTCAGGACATTTTGGCTGATGAACTATTTCCCCACGTTGGTGGTATTGAAAAGAATTATGAAAAGGCGTGTCTACTTGCACACATAACTCGTAAGGTACTGCATGTATCACATGGAATTCTGCCGAGTGATGACCGTGATGGATACTCCAACAAGCGTGTTGATCTTCCTGGATTTCTGATTGGAAACCTGTTTCGCACCTACTTTAGTATAAAAATGGTAAAAGATATTCGTGCAACGCTTAGTAAGGAAATTCATAGTGGTTCATGGAAGGCAAGTGGAAACTTTGAAGATATTGTAAATGTAAGTAATATTTACAAGATTATTAAGAGTACAATAATTGATGTAGGTCTACGCTCCTCATTAGCTACAGGAAACTTTGGTTCTGCTAAACTTGGTGGACCTACAAAGATTGGTATTTCTCAAGTACTCAATCGTCTAAACTTTGCAAGTTCTATTAGTCACTTGCGTCGTACAAGCACGCCAATTGAAAAGACAGGTAAGCTCATTCCTCCTCGTAAACTTCACAACAGTCAATGGGGCTATGTATGCCCTGTAGAAACTCCTGAAGGACATAGTGTAGGTGTTGTAAAGAACTTAGCTACGACAGCAATTGTAAGTATCTCAAGTGATCCGAAAATTATTCGCACATTCTTTGATGATATTGGAACCTTGCATTCACTTCAATCAACAGATTCTATTGAAAAACATAAAGCAATTCGTGTCTTTCTCAATGGTGAATGGATTGGCACTGTAAAAGTATCTGATATTTATGAAACAGTAAATCTACTTCGTAAAGCAAAACGCTCTGGATTTATTCATATTCATACAGGTATTATTTGGCGTATGGATCAAAAAGAACTATGGCTCAGTACGGAACCTGGTCGTCTTCTACGTCCTGTATACTATGCTCCTGCTGTTCGTGAAATTATGCTGGATACATCAGGAGAGCTAGCCAAACAAATTCGTGATTGCAATTCATGGGATGGTCTAATCCTTTGGAAGTCACCTTCAGGAAAGAATCTCATTGAGTATATTGACCCTGGTGAAACGGAAGGAACCTATATTGCTACCTTACCTGATGAAGTTGTAAAGAAAGATAACTATACACACTGTGAAATCCATCCTTCTATTATCTTAGGTACGATTGGGTCTAATATTCCTTTTCCTGACCACAATCAATCACCAAGAAATGCCTATCAGTCTGCTATGGGTAAACAAGCAATGGGAGTCTATGCCCTAAACTATCGCGAGCGTTTTGATGCTATGACGCACATCTTATGCTCACCGTCAATTCCACTTGTAAGTCCTTTTATGAGTAAGTTTTATGGAGCTCAAACAATGATGAGTGGACAAAATATTATTGTAGCAATTGCTACGTATAGTGGGTATAATCAAGAAGATTCTATTATGATTAATCGTGGTTCAATTGACCGTGGTCTATTTCGCAGTATCTTCTACCGCACGTATAAGGATGAAGAAAAGAAGAATCAATCTTCTGGTGAAGAAGAGCGTTTCTGTAAACCAGACCCTGCTGTAACAAAGCAAATGCGTCATAGTAACTATGATAAGCTCGGTCCTGATGGGTTTATACCTGAAAATACCTTTGTAAACTCAGATGATATCTTGATTGGAAAGGTTGTTCCACTACGTGTACAAACTGGAACGGTTCTTCCAACAGGAGCAAAACAATTCCGTGATGTGTCTCGTACTATGCGTAATAATGAAACTGGTTGGGTGGATAAAATCTTTAAAAATCGTAACGGTGAAGGTTATAGCTTTGTAAAGATTCGTATGCGTCAAGATCGTATTCCTGAAATTGGTGATAAGTTCTCCTCACGTCACGGACAAAAAGGTACGTGTGGTCTAATCCTAAATCCTGAAGATATGCCGCAAACCAGCAGTGGCATTATTCCTGATATTATTATTAATCCGCATTGCATACCGAGCAGAATGACTATTGCTCAACTTTTAGAAACCCTGCTCGGTCGCCTATGCTGTGAAGTTGGATCTCTTGGTGATGGGTCTCCATTTAACAGTGCTACAATGGAGCAAATTAGTAGTATACTAAAAAATAACTATGGAATTGAACCTTCTAGTAATGAAATCTTATATAATGGACATAATGGAAGACAAATGGAAGTAAATGTATTTATGGGTCCTTGCTTCTATCAAAGACTCCGACACTGCTCGGCAGATAAGCTTCACAGCCGTGCTTCAGGTCCTCTTGTTATGCTTACACGCCAACCTGCTGAAGGACGTGCTCGTGAGGGTGGTCTTCGTTTTGGTGAAATGGAACGTGATGCTGTTTGTGCACACGGTATTTCAGAGTTCACAAAGGAACGACTCGTGGAATGCAGTGATGGATTTCGTTGCTGGAGTTGTCATACCTGTGGTCTTATTGCTATTGCAAATCCAACAGAACATATTTGGGCTTGTCGTGGTTGTGATAATACGACAAATTTCAGTCCTATACAAATTCCTTATGCAAGTAAACTCTTTATACAAGAACTAGAAAGTATGTGTATTAGTAGCCGATTTATTACTGAAGGACAGTTACAAAAGGCTTCACAAAAAAAATCATCTGTATAAAATAGAGATAATATAATATGGCCGCATCAATTACAATTAAGTTAATTGCGGAATTTTTTGGTTCATTCTTACTTATGTTATCAGTACTCGCAAGTGGTGGTAACTTCCTAGTAATTGGTGCAACACTTGGTGTTATTGTATTTTTAATTGGTGGTATTAGTGGTGCTTCTGTAAATCCTGCCATATCTGCTGGTCTATGGTATAATGGTACATTAAGTAGTTCTATATTTGGATTATATACGTTTGTTGAAATTCTAGGAGGAATTGCGGCAGCTTATTCGTATAGAATTGTTTCTTAGATAGATATTGATTTAAATCATACTATTTTTATATAAAATAGTATGATTAATATGCTTTATAGTATTTTTATATACTTAGTCATTAAAAATCTTCATCATAATTTTGAAACTTTGTCTTTTTCTTAGCTGCTTGGGCTGCAAAATCTTCATCATAATTTTGAAACTTTGTCTTTTTCTTAGCTGCTTGGGCTGCAAAATCTTCATCATAATTTTGAAACTTTGTCTTTTTCTTAGCTGCTTGGGCTGCAAAATCTTCATCATAATTTTGAAATCTTGACTTATAAAAATAATTCCACACAGTTTTATGTGTTATATAAAATAACAGAGCAAATACTATACCATGTGTTATTGCAACAGTTAGCTTAGAACCACCGGGAGGAAGTCTAACTAATATACCGGGACTTAAAAGTACAAAAAGCAGAGCTATATACAAAGTCATATACATATTCATTCTACTATGTACAAATAATTTATCCAAGACCAAATCCTGTTACAGATAAGGGGGCTAGATAGGGTCTTACTTGTTGAATAGGAGCTTCTTCAGACTTGCACTTAACAACTGTAGGAGGGCAGACTTGTCTAGGGCATGGAGAGGGAGCAGGACATCTTGTAGGAGGAGGGCATCTAGTTTCAGGGCAACGAGGACGAGGGCAGGGAGGGCATTCACCAGAAGGTTTTGTGCACTTACTACAGTCTAGAATGACAGGTTGAGGCTTAGGTACAGAACTCTTAAGTATATAGTTTTCTAGATTCGGTACAGGAGGACATTCAGTTTTGAGCATGTATTTACTTAGGTCAGGTTGAGGAGGGCAAGGAGGTATAGTTGATTTTAATACATATGAACTCATATCAGGACTATTAGAATATACAGTATTATTTTTTGCTTTAGAGCATCCACAAGGCGTGGATTTGTTGCATGATTTGCAAAGACGGACTATTTTACATCCACATGGTGTAGGTTTACGACATGAATTACAAATATTCGCACTTGCATAGAATCCTTCTTTTTTATTTGATAAAAAGAATAATTGGTATACTATAAATCCGATTAGAATTCCTACAAATAAACATGAACCTGGTATTATTATATTCATAGGTTTGGCCATCGGGGGTCCACTCTAATTCTTATAGTAGAATTATATTATACTGTTATTCTTTCCATCCTTTCCAATTATCTGGAGGACATCCACATGAAACAGCTAAACCGGGATCTGTTGTTGTGTTTAGACGCGAACATATCATTCTTGTATATCCTCTCCAACTAAAATCATAGCTTACAGCTACATTATCAGGAATTGCTCCAAATTGTAGAGGATTTAATCCACGTCTTTTAATTTGATTTACGATTTCACTACTTCTTTGTTCCCAATCTAGTCCACCATGTTTAGGATTGGGGTGTATTCTATTCGATACTCCTGGAAGTCCAGGTGTAGATCCACAATCTGTTTTTTGGTGAGGAAGATAGTGTTTGATAGGAAGAGAATCAAGAAATTTATTTGGACGTACACCAGGAATTCCATATGTTACAATATGGCGTTTTTCAATGGGGTGTTTTTTAAATATATTTATTTTCATTTTATTGGATTTTGATCTACTTCTTTTTGAGCTACGACTTTTTGATCTACTTCTTTTTGAGCTACGACTTTTTAAGCTATTACCTTTTGAGCTACGACTTTTTAAGCTATTACCTTTTGAGCTACGACTTTTTAAGCTATTACCTTTTGAGCTACGACTTTTTAAGCTATTACCTTTTGAGCTACGACTTTTTAAGCTACCACCTTTTGAGCTACGACTTTTTAAGCTACCACCTTTTGAGCTACGACTTTTTGAGCTACGACTTTTTGTTTTTTTAGGATTATCATAATTTAATCCAACATTAATATCCCATGAAGTATTTTCAAATAGAGTTTTTAGATATCCTGAAGCAATATTATTTATTTGTGTAGCTTGTTCAGCATCTCTAGGACTCATACCATTAGGAAATAGACTTGCTATTGCAGGTGGTAGAGAAAATGTTTTTAAGGCATGAGGTAAAGGTTTACCAGCTTGGCCTAGAATTGGTAAAGACTTTTCAATATCGCTCTTCATAATTGGTACAGTCATAGGAGTTAGTAGTCCTTTTTCTAATTTATAAATCACTTCATCTATATCATTTTTAATACTATTAAGAGTATTTATTCTTGCTTTAATTAAAGGATCAGAAGTTCCAGAAGCTTCAAGACGTGTTATTTCTACAACAAGTTTTATCTGAAATTTTTGAAGATCATTTAATGATGCACGTTGATTACTTTTATCGCTATATTTATACATATTAGTAAATCCTTCAGATTTTGTTTGTTGTATAACTCCACTTGCTTCTAAGTCATGTAGGACTTGACGTAAATAGGTTAAGTTAGATTGAATATCATTAACTTGTTTTGTAGTCATACGACTAGGTAAACCGGGATTACGTTCCATAACTGATTGAATATCAATTAGTTCACTTAAATCAGCACGGGCACGTGTAAGCGGCATTTGAATTGATGGATCTGTTTTTATTTCTAGTGCCGATGCTTCAAAACCAAAGAATGCTTGTAGGTCTTCTTTAAGAGCTAAAATACGAATATATTTTGCAGGTTCATTTGAAGGGAGGCGATATGGACTAGGTGTTTCTTTAGAGCGAAACCCTACTGGGGCAGTAGGTAAGTCACTAGGAGGTGCTGGGCTAGGTTCTATATTACCAACACCTAATTGGGCAATAGGAACTGATGAAATTATAGGTGTATTATTATTATTTAATACAGGTGGGGTTCCTTCATTCCTTGAAGATAAATTTAATCCAAATACAGATATAAATCCTTCTTTTGTAGTTTTTCCATAAGCTATAGCAATAATCACGAAGAAGGCTATAAAAAATATAAGAGCTTCTTGCATGGGGTTAGCCTTTTCCTATCTGACCACATGATTTAAATACTCCATAGTTTATATAATTTAGGGTAAATTACAATTATAGCAAGGGATACTATCTTTTCTTATATAATCATTCATGTTTACGTTATAGGGCATAGAATTGGCTGATAAATTCGAAGATTTTGATGAACAACTTCCACTAACATTCTGCATTCCTGAAGAACCATACATTCCTGAAGAACCACTTTCTTCTCCACCCATTGTTGCATCAATAGTATAATTTACAGCTGCATGTAGGTTATCTTTTAAATCCCTTGAGTCGGGTAGTGAAGGAGAAGGAGAAACCAGAGATCCTACAATCTCAGAAAATTTCATTCCTCCTTTATGGGAACCGTAATACTTTCCTGTGGAAGACTTCTTTCTTCTGGAAGACTTCGTTCCACTGGAAGACTTCTTTCCTTTGGAGGACTTCTTTCCTTTAGAGGACTTCTTCTTTCCTTTGGAGGACTTCTTCTTTCCTTTGGAGGACTTCTTCTTTCCTTTAGAGGATTTCTTCTTTCCTTTAGAGGATTTCTTGCTTCCACGCTTCTTGCTTCCACGCTTCTTGCTTCCACGCTTCTTGCTTCCACGCTTCTTGCTTCCACGCTTCTTGCTTCCACGCTTCTTGCTGCCACGCTTCTTGCTGCCACGCTTTTTGCTTCCACGCTTCTTCTTGCTGCCACGCTTCTTGCTGCCACGCTTCTTGCTGCCACGCTTCTTAGTGCCACGCTTCTTCTTACTGCCACGCTTCTTCTTACTGCCACGCTTCTTCTTACTGCCACGCTTCTTAGCACGTTTTTTACCTTTAAAACTTTCAATATTTGTCATCATATAATGAATAAAAATAGCTCCTACAAAAACTAGTACTAATACTATTAACATTGTCTGACGACTAGACATTCTATTATTCTAACTATAAAAAATTGAAATATGAAAGTTATGATTTAATACACATATTCATTATGACTACATGTTTAAAGAAATTCTATAAAAATGAACTTCCTGAAGTAGGTATTGATGAAGCTGGACGAGGACCTTTATGGGGACCCATGATGGCCTCTGCAATTATTCTTCCAGATGAAAATAATTGGACAGATGATTGTCGGGAACTTGTGAGTAAAATTAAAGATAGTAAAAAAATTTCTTCCAAAAAAAGAGAAATCCTTTCAGAAAGGATAAAAGAATTTGTTGTAGGATATGGGATCGGACAAGTATCTGCAGAAGAAATTGATGAATGGGGTGCAACACGTGCAAATCAAACCGTATTTCGTCGTGCAATAGAAGATTTATATACAAAGGTGGACTTCCCTTCAGGAGTATTGTTAGTTATTGATGGAATTCTTCCTTTATCAAGTTTAGGAGTTGGTGAAGTACAAGAAACAGTTATTGAAGGTGATGCTAACTATTTACATATCGCTGCTGCAAGTATTCTTGCTAAGGTTGAACATGATAATTGGGTAATAAATTGGTGTAAGGATAATGCTGTTGAAGCAGAAAAATATGACTTATTAAATTGTAAAGGGTATGGAACACAGAAACATCGTGATGGTATATTGAAATATGGTTATACCGAAATGCATAGGCGACTTTACTTACGCAAACTTATACCCGATATTACTGTATCAAGATGTAAGATTGTAGGATAGTGTACAGGTTTAATAAATAATAAGATAATTGTAGAATGGCTCCGAGTAAAACTCTAAAAAATATTTCTCTTGTTGTGCCAGGTCATAGTAAACGTCTTTCTAATTTACGAACAAAATCAATTAAGGCTCTTAGACCCGTGGTCATTTCAAACCGGCACTTTATAAATAAATTCAATATATGTAGATGGTGGTAATTCTGTTTATAGTTTTACTTTTAATACTATTAGTTCAATATAAAAGGTATGAATCATTTGATGATTTCAAGTCTGATTATCCTTGTAGAGTATTTCTGTCTGATAACGATTTTCTTAAACATATGATAACTCATCATCAAATCGCTATTGATATAAGTATTAAACATATTGAAAATACAAAAAGTGATATTATTATGAAGGTGCTAAGAGAACTTATATGGACGCAAAAATATGAAATACTTGTGATGATTGAAGAATTAACTAATAAAACAGAAAATGTATCTGAAATAACTAGTAATCAGGCGTTTATCCCGACTATTTCTTCATCTATCTATCCAAATGTACTTGGTCTTACTAATACTTATTGCGATCCAGGGTTTTTTAGTTCAAATATGCACGAACATCATAATCTAAACAGTATGATTAAAACTGATAAACAATACATAGATCATATGATACCTCATCATCAAGTTGCTGTTGATATGTGTAAAATTCTTTTGAAACATACTAAAAGTGACTTTCTTATTTATCTTGCATATCGTATGATAAGGGGGCAGGAATCAGAAATAATTTTGCTTAATGATATGTTAAAAAGTCCTTTACTTTTACTGCCGGTTTGAAATGCCCACCGGTCTAATAGAATGTTTAATGTTACAAGTGGTGGTCGCCGTCGAACAACTATGAAACATAGAAATAGTTAGACTTTTGCATTTTGCGAGTCTTGCGAGGTTTACGACCCTTACGGGTCTTTTTTACTCCACCATATAAATTATTTGTTTGACCATAGTGATATTTAAATACAGGATCATGTACCATTGGATGAGATTCATGTTTTACCATACCAGGATACATAATTCCATTACGTTCATAATTAGCATTTATCCTTCTTTGACCCTCTCGTAGTTGATTCATTAAAGCTTGTTGTTGATTTTTTTGTTCTTGAGTTTGTTCTAGGGCTTGTATTTCATTTAATCGTTGAGCTTTTTTTGCATTAAATTGTGCCTTATATAGTTCAGGATTTTTTCTGTATTTTGCAGCTTCACCTTTTTCATGAGGAACCCAGTTAGGAACTTTTTCTTTTAGAGTTGACATTCTCTAGTTTAGTAGACTATTTTTATTTGGGGGATAGATGCTTATAAATAATAGGATTCTATTAAATATAATATTTTAATACATAATGCGGCGACTGCCCTTGCGACTCTTGCGAGAGCCCTTGCGACTCTTGCGAGAGCCCTTGCGTCCCTTACGGGAGCCCTTACGGGAGCCCTTGCGACCCTTACGACCACCCATCATATTATTCTTACGGCTCTTGCGAGATCCCTTACGTCTAGACTTGCGACTCTTGCGACTCTTGCGAGATCCCTTGCGTCTAGACTTACGATTCTTACGGCCACCCATCATGTTATTCTTACGACTACTACGACGAGTGCTACGGCGACTGTTACGACGGGTGCTACGGCTCTTACGCATAGAGCTTTGGTTGTTACTCATGTTGTAAGCGGAAAGGTTGTTGGAATTTTCCATCTCTTCTATACTTATTACCAATATTATTTTAACGCATGCTGGGAAGTTCTTTATGTATCCAAGAATCTAAAAGTGCACAATCTACAGCCCATTGTATTAATTGTAGATCAGGAGGTGTAAAGTGCCCTTGATTTTTTTCTACAATACAAAGTTTTGGTGCATCTTTATTTACTAGATTACGTAGTCTACGGATCCATTTTACAGGTTCATAAGTAAATACTTGACTATCATGTTCAGCAGTTCGTGAAAGTACAAAAATCTTTGGAGTTGATAAGATAGTTGCTGTATCTGCCGGACTCAACATAGCTACAGAAATAAAATCTTTTAAAGATGCTTTTGGATTTCCAAATTCTTTATGTTCAAGAGTTGTCAAAGGCAGATCAGAATTTGTAGTTGTTCGTAGTTCATCTACATAAGGTACTTCAGCATATACTGCCGACATTAATGTACCATTTGGATGGTTAGCTAGTGAACCACCCATTAAAAGACCACCTGCCGAACGACCATATATTGCTGTATTTATAGGTGGTATATTTGTTATACCTTGTGCTTTTTGTACAAGAGCTTCAAAGTCTTCTATGGTTTTTGTTCGTCCTTCCACACGACCTGCCTTAGCCCAGGATTCTGTATGATCTCCACCACCACGTACAAATGTATAGAGTATTGTCCAGCCTGTTTTAATGAGAGGTCCCCATCGTGTAAGAACTGGTGATGAAGGACTCGACATACCATAGGAACCATATCCAATTGCAAGTATATACTTTGGGTTTATTTTTGACTTGTAGGTTAAAATTCCTCTAACCTGTGTACCATCCTTACTTATTGCGTGAATGACTTGGGTTTGTAAGTTATTACTCTCTTTATTTATAAGAGTTAGTGAAGTTTTTGTTAAAGTATAAAAAGATTTTCCAGTAGGTTCATTAACAATTACAAGACATGGTAGAATATTTTCCCATACTGCAAAAGGATCTACAAGAATCTCTCCAGCTTCTATTGTGAAAAGTTTTTTTGGACTTGTAGAACTTGAATAGTCCCATAAGATTTTTTTATTATATTCTTTTGTAATTAGGAATTTATGGGTCGGCCAGATCCAATCAATTCCATATTCTTTTATTGGAAGATTCGGTATCTGATCAGTATATTTTTTAGTAGGCTCTAGTGAAGGTAGTTCATAGTATAAGAAATCTTGACTATTTTCACGTGAAACTAAGCACCGTTTATTTGCTAGACGATGTATACATAAATTAACTTCAGTATCTTGTTCTAGATAAATACATTTTTTGTTATTTCCCAATATATCACATGACCACACTTGATAATACATGAGTTTATGTTCTACACCCAAATAAAATAGAGTATTATTTACAAATCCTAGATCAGGTCCAACAGGAGATAGTTTCCAATCAGGTTCAGTTGCATATGGACTAGTCCAACATTGTAGTTCAAAGTATTCTTCACCATCTTTTATATCAACTGTACAAAATACAGCAGTCGGTGTAAGTAATATATCACGACATGTGTGAGTCTGTTTATGATTATTAATAAAGTTCCATGTTTTGAAAAATGCCGATTGCCACTGAATTTCTACAAGATTATGAATAAATGGTGGTGAAGTTAGACTAATCTTAGATTGTTCTTTATAAATAGAAGTAAACTTGGAAATACGTTGTTTTACTTGGGGTAATGATGTATAAGATTTTACAAGTGATTCTTCCTCTTGTAAAACCTTATTCCATATTGGACCTTTCATAGATTCCATCCATGCATCAGGATCAATCCATGATGCAAATGGGGTATCTCGTATTAGATTCGATGTCATTAGTAATTATTGCCCTACTACTATTACCTAAACAATTGTGTGTAATTATTACATAATATTCATGCCACCGGGTCTTAGTCTTTTACACGTTGTAATTGTGTATAATAAGGAAAATACCTTTGGTTTACAGAAAGATGCTAGTATACTATCTAAGTTATTAATTTCTGCTGGTCGTTCTATTGGAAAGTCTATTGGTGGTATAAAACTTATTGATATGCGTGAACCGCCGATTGTATGTGATATCTGTATTCACTTGGAAATTCCTCAACCCGTATGGTTTCAATGGGCAAAGTATACTATTATGTTTGTAAATCATGAATGGTGGCTAGAATCTTGGAATGGATACTTGGACCAGTTTGATGTAGCTATGTTTCGTGATGAATTTTCCATGAAAAAGTCGGCTTTACAAAATGGTATTGTAGTTCCTTGGTGCTGTGATATTGTTCCGAAAAATACTAACAAAAAGGGACTTGTATGGTTTCTAGGTGGTTCTGTAAATAAACGTGCAGCTGCTGAAAGTATACTACCTTTATGGAAGGAATCATATCCGAATCTTAGTGTCTTTACTACAACAGAACTTTCCGTTCAAGTAAGTTCAAATGTACATATTCATGTTGGATTTCTTTCTGAAAAAGATAAGGAGGCAATGTCACATGAAGCCTTAGGACATATATGTATTAGTCGTGCAGAGTCACTTGGATATCCTGCAATTGAAGCGGAGTCATATGGTGGTTATATGATTCTTAATACTCTCCCTTGTTTTCAAGAATATTTTGGTATGAGTAAACATATATCCTGGGTTAAGACACCTATTGATGACAAGGGATATGCTGTATTTGAACGTGATAATTGTTCACTACAACTAGATAATGCATTACATGGATTTATAAATGGTTCTATACCTTCTTTTGAAGAAACTGTTGCGGTAAATAAAGAAAGAAAGGAGGCTTGTATAAAAGGACTTGGAAAGATGTTACAAATGTGTTTAGATAGTGGTCGTGAAGGTCTTCCTAAACAAATGCCACCACTATTGACATTTGAAGATTGCCCCTTTATAAGTATTGTAACACTTGTCTATAATCGTCCAAAGTTTATTGAAAACGCATGTTTAAACTTACTAACTACTGACTATCCGAAAGAAAAGATTGAGTGGGTTGTTATTGATGACTCAGACCCTGATGCAAGTCCTAGTAATCGTGTCATACAATTTCAAAACAAGTTTCCTGGTGTTGTGACCTATATTCCTCTTGTAAGAAAGACACCGATTGGTGTAAAACGTAATATTGCGATTGAAAAGGCCAAACACTCTGTTATTTTAATGATGGATGATGATGATTACTATCCTAGCACAAGCTTTCGTCGTCGTGTGGCCTACTTGCAAAAGGGACGGCGTGAGTATGGTTGTGCCGTTTGCACGACCATTGCCATGTATGATTTACGAACAGGAATTAGTGCAGTGAATGTTCCTCCGTATACACTATCACTTGGAGAACGTTGTAGTGAAGCGACCTTAACGTTTACTAGAGACTTTTGGAATGCACGGAAGTTTGAGGCTGTTGATATGGCTGAAGGGGAGAACTTTATAAAAGGGCGTGAAAGCTTAGTTGCCGAAATGCCTCCTCAACAAATTATTGTAGCTCTTTCACATGGGTCTAATACTTCACGACGCAAGAGTCCTGAAGGAAAAGCTGGATGTTTTTGGGGATTTCCTCGTGAATTACTGGTGTTTTTACACGGTCTTGTTGGAGTAAGTATTGAAGAGGATACATCTAGTTAATAGTCTAGGCCTCGAACAATAGAGTATCGAGAAGTTTTTTCCAACGGTCTAAGATAATTGTTTTATTTTCATCTAGCCATTGTAGTCTTTGGTCCTTGTTTATGTCTTCAAATGTTTCTAGCATCTGAATACATTCTTCAAATGAATCATAATAATATAAATACGGATATATATAAAAATCTGCCTTTTCTAACCAATTATCAATTTCTTCTTCTGTACCTACATATAAATCATTATTTGAATATATAGAAATGAAATCCATTTTTGCTTCTATAATACATTGCTTGTAAAAACGTTTTGTAGGAAAGAATAACGGAACTCCAGCCCAGTATTGTTCAAAAATACTCATTGTACTCATTTCGTAAGGGCAGTGTACAATACCTTTATAGGAAAAGAGTTCTTGCCATGAATATCCTTTCTGCGGTTTTTCAACTAGGATTTGAGACTCAGGAAATAATGTTCTATCTCCAGATACTGTAAATGTACTCTTTGTCGGTTTGTGTGATGATTCTGTATACTGACATAAAGATGGTAGAAGAGTTGATTGTATATGTGTTCCTTCTAGTAAGTAGAAAAAATCACCTGAATTATTGGATACAATTACTAATTGTTTCCTTTCTACCATTCGTACAAGAGCTAAATTTAATTCATCACGCATCAGAGTATCATTAGACCAACAAAAGGGTTGATCATATCTACATGTATTTATACACAAAATAGGTTTATTATACTTTTCAAATAACATTGTAAATACTGGAGTATGGGTTACAATAAAACCGTCAAAGGTTTCTAGGAATGAATCATAACGTTGTTGGAAGGCTTTGATCATTTTCAGATCAATATCTGTCCAAGTTTCTTGTGTAATTATATCAACATTTACATTTTTTTTATTAAAGACCCAGTTATGGTCACTAATAGACCAATTTGTGATTTCTATAGCATCACCGTATAATTTTCTACAAATGGATTTACAATCTTCAATTACAGATATATGTAAATCAAGATTGAATAATTTTAATGGAGGCATGGTATTGATTCTAGTGATTATATAAACGCTAATCCTTTACGCTTGAATTTACGGTGTTTTCCACCCACTTTTGGTACTACTATAGGTTTTAGTCCATCTGTAATAGATTCTACCAGTGTTTGTTCTTCTGGCTGTCCACTACAAAGTTTTTGTTTATCTTCTGGTGTTGTGGGTATATTTAAGAGTTCTAAAATAAGACGAATACCAGGTATTTCTTCAAAGGATTGTAGTTGTTGTTGGAAAATCGGATTGCATACAATTTCTGGTTGATGCAGAATACTTTGCAGATTTTGTATATCATTAAATGTTAAGAAAGAATCTATAGGAGATTTAGGAAATGTTACTTGAAGACCTAGTTTATCTCCATTTTCAATTGCTTTTTGTTTAATGAGTTCATAGGATTCTCTTGTAGATTCAAATAATTTATTGAGACTATCACGTACATATCTTGGTGAAACAATACTTAGTAACCAAAGCCATCCACCTATAAACATGGACTTTGATGCAGCATAAAAATCACTTTCAAGTCTTGCTTGTATATCAGGACTAATCCAATTATAAATAAATCGTGTTGTCTTTCCAACTACACCTACTAATAAGGCATCGCGACTAATTAATCCTAGTAATGATAAAACTCCGTCACGCCATTCTCCACGACTAATATCTAAGATACCAATGACAAGTGATAGAATCTTTCGTAAGTTAGGATTATCAAAACGATTTGTTGTAACTAATAGACGACATGCTTCAAGTATTGCATTTATTACAGGAAGTATGGCATTTGCAGGAATGAAGATACGAAAAGGAAGGTAGGGTAGAAAGGGTCCTATACCAGGATCTTCTTTCATATTATTAATAAATGCAACTGGACCAATAGTTCTTGCAATTTCACGATTTTTTTCGTCTATACTTGCCAAGTAATTACTTACATAGGAAACTGCTGAATCCATACTTATATCTGTAGGAATCTTAGATGAAAAAAGAGTGCTTTGTGCTGATAAACGAATATCAGAAGGTGAGAAACCTCCTTGTTGTAGAGAACTAGGTAGTGATGATTCAACAAGTATTGCTTGTTCAGAATTCCATATAGGTTTTCCTTCATCATCAGTAGCTTTTATAGCCCAGGATTGTTGTTCTTGTTTATCTTTGTTTTTATTAGTATTAATATATGCAAGAGCTGTGCGACTGAGTCCATCCATTGCAGCATACACATGTTCATGAATCGTATTTTTATGTTCTTGGACTGATTGTTTTGCAGAATTGATTTGTCGTAGAACTTCTGCTTCACTAATCGGCGTGTCCATCCCTAACTACTATGCAGAACAATATAAACATCCATCGCCAGAATCCGCTGCTTCCTTTGTCTTCCTTGCTTCATCTTCATATTCTTTTGCAAGACGTTCTAGTAGTTCAGCACGAGATTCCTTTGCAGATTGTGTTGTAATGGAAGATATTTGTTGAACTACAGTATTCTCTTGAGAAGCGTCGGAAAGAGAAGCAATAAGACGAGGGTCTACTGTAAACTTCTGGGCCATGACTGCCGCCTTTGTTCGCAGATAGTAACAACCCGTCTTCAGACCCTTCTTCCATGCATAGAAGTGCATGCTTGTAAGTTTTGCATAACTCGGTTCTGCTACAAACAAATTTAGACTCTGGCTTTGGCAGATAAAGGCACCACGTGATGCCGCCAAGTCAATAAGAGTACGTTGTTTGAGTTCCCAACTTGTCTTGTACAAATCTTGAATGTTTTGCGGAATTTCAGAGATTCCTTGAATAGATCCATTACGAGCAATGATTTTTTGCTTCATATCTTCATCCCAAATCTTGAGTTCAAGAAGTTCCTTGAGAAGATGCTTATTAATCATAATATATTCACCAGCAAGTGTGCGACGAGTATAGATATTACTCGTAAATGGCTCAAAACATTCATTGTATCCAAGAATTTGGCTTGTAGATGCAGTCGGCATAGGAGCAACAAGGAGACTATTGCGAATTCCTTTTTCTTGAATATTCTTACGAAGGGATGGCCAGTCATAGCTTGTAATAGGACTTACCTTCCAAAGATCATGTTGTAGGAGTCCCTTTGATGTCGGTGAACCTTCAAAAGATTCATAAGGACCTTCTTCACTAGCAAGATGGCACGACATTTCTGCCGAGGCATAGTAGATCGTTTCAAAGATACGTTGATTCAGGTCAGCTGCTTCAAGACTATCCCATTGATAGCGTAGCATAGCAAATACATCTGCTAGACCTTGTACACCAAGACCAATCGGTCGATGACGCATGTTACTGCGATGCGTCTCAGGAGTTGGATAGTAGTTAATATCAATCACACGATTTAGATTACGAGTTGCAATCTGTGTAGCCTTGTAAAGCTTATCAAAGTTAAAACTATTATTTTCTACAAAGGCTGGTAGACCAATCGATGCAAGATTGCATACAGCCGACTCATTTTCATCACTATATTCAATGATTTCTGTGCAAAGATTGGACGACTTAATCGTTCCTAGATTTTGTTGGTTACTCTTGGAATTTGCAGGATCCTTGTATAGCAAGTAGGGTGTTCCAGTTTCCATCTGCGTATCAAGAATCTGAAACCATAGCTTTTGAGCCTTAATAGTCTTACGACCACGTCCTTCCTTTTCATACTTGATATACAAGTCCTCAAAGTCTTGACTATGAACATCTGAGAGTCCAGGAGCTTCTGACGGACAGAATAGTGTCCAATCACCATCGGCTTCTACACGCTTCATGAAAAGGTCCGAGATCCATAGTGCATAGAATAGATCACGTGCCCTGTCTTCTTCTGAACCTGTATTGAGTTTTAGCTTGAGAAAGTCTTCTACATCGGCATGCCAAGGTTCTAGGTAGATGGCAAAGGAACCATTGCGTTTTCCACCTCCTTGGTCAACATAACGAGCCGTATTATTAAAGACTCGTAGCATCGGTACAAGACCATTGCTCATACCATTTGTACCACGTATAAGAGAACCCTTTGCACGAATGTTATGGCAGTGAAGACCAATTCCACCCGCATGCTTGGAAATTTGTGCACAGTCTCCAAGTGTCTTGTAGATTCCAGTTATGCTGTCTGCATTCATAGATAGCAGGAAGCAGGAAGAGAGTTGTTGACGAGGTGTTCCAGCATTAAATAGTGTAGGTGTAGCGTGAGTGAAATACTTTTGACTCATCATATCATACGTCTCAAATACACGTTGTAGGTTAATAGAACCCCATAGTGCAAGAGATACACGCATCCACATATGTTGAGGACGCTCAATCACTTTTCCATGTGCATCCTTTAGCAAATAGGATTTTTCAAGTGTCTTGAAACCAAAGTAGTCAAAGAGATAGTCACGGTCATGTACAATGTAGTCATCAATTTCCTTACCATACTTTTGTACAATTGATACTACTTCAGGGCTGATATAAGATAGAGCTTCTTTTGTTTTAGGCATGATTTGATTTGATAGGATTTCAACAACCTTTGTAAAGGATGATTCTGTATTCTTGTGATGATTGCTAACACTAATACGACCAGCAAGAATACCATAGTCAGGGTGAACCGTAGATAGACTAGTTGCTAGTTGACTTGTTAGTTCATCGAGTTCCGTAGTCTTTACTCCATTATAAATTTGTCCAAGAATCTTTTGGGCAATGGCAGTCGGGTTTACAGAAAGACCATCGCTCGCTCGACGAATACGTTCAAGAACCTTGTCAAAACTTACCTCCTCAGAACGACCGTCACGTTTAATCACCTGCATACTAAGATTGGTTGAGAAAGACATTTTGAATGCGATTACGCTGGAATTATACGCCAATTTTTTATTATATACATACTATACTAGATGGAAGTCCTAGCGTTATTAGGAATTATTGTAATCATAATTTTATTTTTAGGTGTAGAGTCATATCAATTAAAATATACATGGCCTATTGCAAGAAGTAAAATAAATTCTAGCTGGCCTGTCTATGATTCTAAAGAAGGATTTGCAAGTAAAACTCTTGGTCAATGGCTCCCTACTCCCGAAGTTCTTACAAAACCTTCTGTTGGTGAATGTCCTGGAACTCTTATGAACGCGGCTGGTTATGAAGGTGAACTTAAAATAAAAAATTATGATTTATTAAATGATATATTTCCTTCAAATATTATGAATCGTGTTGCAAAGGGTCCTACTTCTCAAAAATGTTATAATGTTGATTATGCACCCACACTAGAACTTAGTTCCTATGCACAACGTACAAATAATTATAAACATAAAATTCCTGATTCTTGCAGTGCACCAAATCACGATTTAATTTTAAATTTTTATAATTAGACAAACGAACATTTCATATTATTACCAATCTAAACCTTAAATAAAGCAAAAATAGAAAGAATATTTACATAGTTACACCAAATACTTGGCCAGGTTTTTTCATAGAGAAAACTACTTTGCATTAAAGAAAGAAAACTAAAACCTGTAAATAATGCTGCAAAAGGAATGTTGTTGAGTGTTATAATTGGATATGTTAATGCAACATAGTATATATATCGTTCAATAATTCCTAAAGGTGTTTGGTCAGGTACATTTACCCATTCTAAGTGATTTTTTTCACCTTTACGCACACATTTTCCATAGTCTATGTATGCCTTGTATAATTTATATGGTAAGAATAAACTAAACAATACTGCAATTGTCAGATAGCCATTTCCCCAACCTGCATTAAACCACCAAACAATCAAGTTGATAAGAATAGGTTGTAAGAAAAGTAAGATTGGAATGAATGAACTTAGAGTTTTATTTATTGAATTACATGAAAGATTTTCCCAAAGTCCATATTCAACAAGTTGCATAAGAACAACAACAAAAAGAATAAGTGAGATAGGATGATCTGTTTTATAATTTCTATACCATAAAAAACTAGAAATAATTATTACAAATAAAAATGTCTGCATACTTATTTCAGAGCTATAGCACATTCTACTATACCTAAACAATGACCATGGGTCTAAGACTCACTTACAATCATACACAGAGCATCCTTTTTCACTCGTAAAGATTCAGGTAGAACAAAGGTTCCTTGTTTTGCTGATTCTACATCCTTCCAGAAAGATTCTATTGCCGGTTGTACTGACTGAAACCATTCACGTGAACGTTTCACTGTAGTTAAATAATATTCATCCGTTGTCCAAAATACCGTTTCAAGAATTATTTCAGATTCTTGTAAGGTCGGCTTTGAGTCGAGAGTATTGAGTGAACTATATTCATACCGCAAGGGTATTTCTTCTTGAGTAGCTATTATATAGATTTCTCCATAATACTTTTTACATTCCTTTTCAGGAGGTGGTCTTTGTCCATACGCCGATTGAAACTTAACTTCTAAGTAGTCACACTCTTCAACATCTCCAACTTCCATTTGGATTTGCATTTGAACTATGTAGTCTTTTGGAACACTATTTATTAGTTTACGAGTTACTGGAGCCTTGAATTCTACAAATCTGCCATAACGTTCAATAGGTCCTTCAACTACCATTCCATCTGGACTTGCGGCAAGTTTCGGATCAGTCTTGTGTCTTAGTCGTCCCATATCCTTTACAACCGTTTTGGTAAGATCACAGTAAATCTGTTTTACAACCGGTTCAAATCGTATACCCCACATGAATGGATTTAGATCAATCGTGAGTGAAACGGTTTTTCGTTGAGTTGTATCAACTAGTCCTTTTGCCTTTTCCAAGACTAGTTTTCCTCGTGTAAGTCCTTTTTGAAGGATGATAGCAAAGTTACTCGCAGTTAGCATGTGTTTCGCTTGCTCATACCATGCATCTGTTCGTTGTTCAACTTGTGGACGATTTATAAGTAAGTCTACACTTTCCTTACGTCTAGCAGTAGGCCAAAGATTGGTATATTGAAAACTCAAGTCACAATACGCATTCAAGTATATATCAAGAAGATTTAGAAACCAGGTTTTTTCATGCGGTTCTACAAATGTTTCAGATAGTAGTTCCCATTCATTTTCGCAATCTGTTTTCCATTGTGACATGCTTGTAGTATCTATCCCATAAATAGGATGCTCGGATAGAAACTGTAAAATACATGTTGTCATAATTTATTAATGTATATTTTATATTAAAAGAATTCAATTTTTAGTTAAGGGAAGTTGTACAGGAGCTTGAGGTTTGCGACGAAGAGTTCCTGTCTTACGTTCACTAAATTGAAATTGCAGTGTTCCGTCAGCAGTACGATGGGATGTAAATCCCTTAATTTCTAGAATCTTTTGCTGTTCCGTATCATAAATTACAACCGTCTTGCTATTAAGCTGTTTCTTATCAAGAGCTTTTGATAATACATCAAACATTCGTTGTTGTTCTTCTTCAGTACAATGAGAACGTTCACATTCTTCAGAAACATACTTACGTACACGATTAATACGTATTCCACGCTCTAGACGATGCCACGGACGTGTATAAGCATTATCAGCATTTGTTGATAAGAATGACATGAACTTATCGGCACGGTCATTAATTAGACCTGAAAATTCTCCACTCACATCAACTTCATCACGGACCCTACGTGTCTTTCCTAAAACATTCATACTATTCTATTCTATATATAATACGTAACGATCCTTTAGGGCATGTCTAATACAGTTATAAATACATCGTCAAGTGTAACCTTATACTTGCCTCCAAAGATAGGAACCTCCTTTGCTACAACACTTAAACCTAGAAACTCCTTCTTAGATCCTTCTAGACAAGTAATCCAGTAAGGTTTCCATGCAAGGGTTTCATTATCTTGTGCATCTACTTGATTCCAGGATATATATTCATGTAGAGGAGTTTTTTCAAAGTCAACTTCAATCCATACACGCTGAATACCTTTCAGCTTCTCACACTGGGTAGATTTAATAGTCATACCCTGCTCACTAAGAATAGATGTATAATATTCAACAGGAGACTTTGTATCAATAACTTCTTCTATACCAGTTCTACCTCCAACAAGAAGAAGATTTACTACATATGTGTCAAGTGTGCCAAGAAGTCCATTGACTTGTTTTTTGGGTTCAATACAGTAAATTATATACTGTATCGTATGTTTCATCTACATAATCTTATAGTGTAAAGTTTAGATAGGGTGGTTATGGAACATATACCAATCGGTAGTGGACCTTCTCTTATTTTACCAGAATTTAGTTTACGTTCAAGAAGAGAACAACCTGTTCGTGACTTATTCAATGCCCGACAATATGAACATTGGAATAGTGATGTGCCTGGTCCTGAGCAGAATTTTACTGATTCATCTAAACAAACACCACACTATGATATGAATCCCATTAATACTCGCACTGTTGAACGTGATTATAGACAGGCACAGCCATTTGTAGTAGATGGTAAAAAAACTGGTGCAAATCCATACTTTCAAAAATTCGATACTACTCGTGATCCTCGTAATGTAGCACGTGAAATGCTACATGCTGTGTATGAATATAATGCTCCTCGTGATCAAACAACAAATAATAAGTTACTGTATCGTAATTTTGAAAGTATGTATATTCCTGAGTCTCAAGTAAAGGCTTCTTACGAAAAAGCGATTGATATTTATGCTGGCATGAGACCTATTATGAATAATATGAAGGCGGTATTTCGTTAGTCAAATGATAAGTGCACGATTGTATCTTGTTTTAATAACATTTTTACACTACTCTGTGTTTTTTCTATTCTACGACGACGAACTGTCTTTATTGACTGTGTAGAAACTGTATTTACTGTCGATTGAGTTGATTGAGTTGACTGACTTGAATCTGTTGAGCTTTGTGTTCCTGTTGAAATACGAACAAGTCTTTCTTCGCGAATAATATCTTGTAAGTGTGTACGCATATATGGTAGAATATCTTTTTCAAAGGCCCAGCGAAAAAAGTTTAGTTGACCTACAGTTGTTTCAAACGGTTCATAAGAACCACATTGAAATAAGATACGTTCACGACGACAAAATGGATCAAATAGTTTTTTTGAATATGCTTTAAGTTGACTCTTATAATTTAAGTATACAACAAAATCCTGATTATTTAATGTGTAAGAAACATGGTATTTTTTAGCATAATTTGTTACAAACCAGTCAATAAGACGAAGAGAAATATCACCTTCTCCTTGTAGTATAGGAATAAGTTGCTTGAGATCATTTCTTTGATTGTAAAATTTTTGGAGACTTAGTATAAGCACTTCACGTCGGCAAGGAATTTTTCGTTTACGAGTATCTGATAATATATAATCAATTTCCAACGTGTTGATGTTTGAATCTGTCATATAACTAACAATAGATGTACGTTGTTCTTAAGCCCATTTATATACAGTAAATAGAGAGAGGTCTAATGTCAGCACCTCCTGGATTTGATGCAGGTGCAAGTATGCTACCCGACAATCCTAATGCTCAGATACATGTTATGCGTGGTGGTGGCAGTAGCTTCACACCTGAACAAACAAAGATTTTATCATTGTATGGACTTGAATCTGGTGGTATAATTTCTGATGAAATTGATGAACAGACAAAGGTTGCATTTTTACAACAACTTGAATCTGGTGCTTGCAATACAGACTCTGGTGATTCCGCAATTCTTAAAAAAGATTGTTGGGCTGTAGTCTCTGTAATTCGTGCTCTTATTCAATATGATATAAAAAAATCATTGGAGAAATCTGGTAAGACTTCTTTATCTACAAATACACAATCAAATAATCCTGAATCTCCTGTGATAGCTCCTAGCATTGTTTCCAATTCTGAACCTAGTTCACCTATTGTATCTGAATCTAGTGTTGCTCCATTTACTCCTGAATCTCCTGCTACATCTGTTTCTGAATCTACAAATATTGAGATTGTAAATAGTTCAAAAACAAATAAACGTTTATCATTGAATACAAGCAAACGTAATAAACCTTTTTATTCCACAGTTCCTATTAAAAATTCCAATGTTTCCGCACGTATTTATGGAAGTAAGGCTAGAAATATTACAAACAAGTATAAGAATCTACAAAAAACTAGAAAAAATCAATTTAATAAAAACTATAAAAAATACTACAACTCACTAAAAAATGTTAAAATGCAACAAGGAAAAAATAGTGCGGCAAAATCGTTTGCTAGAGGAAATCAAACAAAACGAAATAAAAATGCCATAAACCGCAGTAAGTCTAAGAAAGGAGGAAATAAGCATAGAACTACCCGACGTAATAGAAAATACTAGTATTAAATAGAGAATGAGTTCATCTAAACTAGAGAATTTTGTTGCACCTGGTAATACAAAACTTAATAATTTTTATGCTAATACACCTGGTAATAAAAAAAATAATACGAGTAAACTAAGAATAAAAATACCTGGTAGTATTTCTAATACTCCTGATACTAATAATAGTCCAATTTCTATAAATAATTTAAAACCTAATCTTACTCGTAGTAAAGCTAGTCGAAGTTTAGTAGGAAGAAATATCTCTGGAAATAATAAGGGATTAAATACTACCCGTTCAAATCTATACAAGGGAAAGAATGTAAAACCTAGTTCTTATATTATGATTAATCCTGACCAAGAAAAGCCTTTTTTTTCCAATCTATGGCTCAATAATTCTCATACAGTCCCTGCACGTATTTCAGGTATGACACCTGAAAATATTATAAATCGTTACGATGCTGAACATAAAGCAATTCAAGATGAAATACAAGCGAAAGAAGGTCAGCTACAGGACCTACGTTCCCTCCAACAACGTAAAGAAAATGCCTTACGCCAAGCACAAGAAGAATTAAAGGTGGCTAAGACTGCAAAACGTAATTTCAAAGTTGATGCTGGTCTTCAAAAAAAACCGTTTTGGAAGTTTTGGGGTGGAAAGCGTCGTAAGAGTCGCAAGAATCGTAAATAATTTATGTAACCTATATGTTTATATTTATATAATTTCATAATCTAAAATTATATAAATAATTATACAATAATTTAATAACGTTTTAACGCAGCTGCACGACATCCAATATCCATTAAAAATATAACACCAAGTCCAGTTAAAATAAATAATAATACTTCTGTCTGAGAATTTTCAGACTTCATTGCATCAATATCATCTAAACGAGCAAAGATTCTATCTAGTTTATGAAGAACTTCTTTATTTTTTGCAATATGTTCTTTAGATTTTTGTTCAGATTCTTCTTCATCCTTTTCTTCTTCATCCTTTTCTTCTTTATCATTAGGTGTTTTTAGTTTAGAAAAAAATGAACTTTGACCACCAGCAAGTCCATTTTCTTTCCAAAACATATCCAAGTTCGGATCCGGTAGCTTACTATTGGATTTCATCTTTGTAGGTGTTAAATAAGCACCTGCTTTTGTTTCTGTATTTACAGAACCACCTGCTTTTTGAGCACCTGACATATCAAATGTTGTTGCAAAATCTGGTTCTAGTTTATAACTATCATCTTTACCAATAATATCTACAAATGGTGATACAGAGGATTTAAAATTTTCTGTAAGAGACTTTTTAGTTACAGGGCTACATGATGATTGATCTGGATCTGCACCAAAAAAAGAAGGAGCTAATTGACTTTGTTTAGAGGGAATACATTCACTTGAACCAACAAAGAATTCATATTGTTGATTAACAGGACTATGACTTGTTAATCCTGTTTCTTCATTTAAAGGTGGTACTGGTTCCATGCGTTTTATAGAAGGTCTGTCGGGATCAACAGCACCAACATTATTCATTCCAGAATTCAAATATGTTAATGCTTGTCCCCGACATTTTCTTGCTTTCTTTTTTTCTTGTCGTCGTGATTCCTCAGCAGTACCTTTATCTATACATCCTGCTGAGGCAAATGCTCCAGATGGAAATGCATCTGATAATGAACAACCGTCCATCTCCTATTTATATTCTTAGAAAGAGTAACATCTAAACATAGGAAGAAGGCCATGCGGTCATTAGTATTTTACTTATTAATATTTATTCTAATTATATATATTGCTGGATTACTTATAGAAAATTTAGAAGGTTTTGAAAATCCTTTTGAAAAATTATTTAAAAAATTACAAGCAAAAAAAAATGCTACAAAAAATAAACAAAAAAATCCTACAAAAAATGCTACAAAAAATGCTATAAAAAATAAACAAAAAATAAATACACAATCAAATAATTCATTTCAAGAAATAATAAATACTATTACTTCATTACAACAAGAAGGTCAAGCATATGATAAATGGATTGGTTATATTTATAAACATGCACCTAATAACAGTAAACTTTTAGATGATTTTAAAGCAAGAGTATTTCAACCTTCTTGTAAATTTCGTGTTGATTGGGATACAAAACCTCCAAAAGGTATGTCAATTCCTACACCTGCACCTTCACCTCAATTAGCAAATATAGCCTATAAGAATTATATGGAATGTTTAACAAAAGGAAAACCTACATGCTTACAACAATTAGAAAATGCTCGTCTTCGTTTTATGGAACCTGGAACATGCCAATTCTTAAATCCTCCTGATGTAAAGTCGTATAGTAACGATTATAGAGTTTCCTTTCATTAGAGAGAATGGTAACTCATGTAGGTGGTGGTACAAAAGTAATTCATGATATGTATTCTATGAGCAGTCATTTAATTTTATTGATACTTGTCCTTATTTGTGTATATGTATCCCGAATTCCTGATAATATTTTAAATAAATTTAAATCTAATTATTATAAAATAGGTTTATTATTTATCATTATAGGTTTAACATCATTTTATAGTATCTTACATGGTATAATTGCCGGATTAGGATTTGCTCTTATAATTAGTCGTGCACAACGTAATATAAATGAACAATTTATGGAGTATACACCCGCCTTATTATTTGGTGATTCTGATGGAACAACTATTATAGATACATCACATCGTTGGTTATCTGAAAAAATTCTTAATTTAACACCAAAATTAATACGCGATAAAGAAGTTTCTACTTCAGCTATACAAGATATGGGAGATAATAATGTAAAATCTTCACACTCATCTCGTTAGACTCTTAAATAACAAAAGAATTCTTGTGTTTTTATCCAGTATGGTTTGTATATCCAATTGAATACTTTCATCTACTATATTCCTATATTATTGTTAGGATGGCTCGTAAGGGTACAGGTGATTATGATATGATAATTATTATAGAATGGATTACTCTTATAATAATATTTGTCTATATTCTTTTCTATGGTAGTGTTTTTGAAATTAGTTATCCGAAACAAATTGTTGAATTATATCCTTATCCTTGGTGGCGTATATTAATTGTTATTCTTGTTATAATTGGATCAATATGGAGTCCACGTATTGGCCTTGCTATGGCTTTAGGAGTATTCTTGTATTTAAATGATATGGATATATTAACAAGTCCATTTCTAAACATTGAGTAGATGAGTCTCCCGACGGCTCCTGTAGTATCTGCATTAGCCCAAAGTGGTTCTGTTTCTTCTCTTGATTTAGCACTTATGTCGTTAAATAGTAATCCTTATTTTATTGGTATGATGATGTTATTACTAAATTTTGGTGGTCGTTTTCTTTCTATGGAAATGACTAAAGGTCAAGAGCAATTCTTTCATAATACCTGGGTTCGTCGCTTTTTAATATTTATAGTTATTTTTGTTGGTACAAGAAATGTATTTGTCGCATTTTGGATGTCATTATTTATTATTTTATGTATTGGATATTTATTTAATGAAAATAGTAGCTTATGTATATTTAATATGGGTACAGAAGGAAGTAAGTGTGCTTCAAGTTCTGAATTAGTTTCTACAGCTCCTAATGGTCTTACAACTGAAGAAACGGAAATTTTAAAACGTCTTCAAGAGAAACAAAGTCGTGCTACTCCTGGTGTTTCTGCTACTCCCATTACTTCTGCTACTCCTAATGTTTCTGCGTCAAAAAATGAACCTAGTAGTGCTACAAATGCTTCAAAACAATCTCACAGTGATATTTATTGGCAAAACATGCTCTATTTAAATAAAGAAGGATTTATGAATCCGCGATTTTAAAAATAATATAACATATAAATAGAATATGAGTGGAAGACTAAATCCTAATTCTCCTGTATTTGTTCCTGGTAATCAACAAGAACTAAATCCTAATGCAAATGAGTATGTCCCGATGAATCAACGAAATAATAATGGAAATAATCTATTAGCAAATTTACGCAGAGAAACAAATCAATATCGTAATAATTTTGAAGCTGAACAAAATTTATTTAATAACTTAAAAAAAGAAACAAATAAACGTTATAATAATCTTGCTAATAACAGTAATCACAGAAGTCGCAAGAATCGTAAGAGCCGTAAGAGCCGTAAGAGCCGTAAAAACCGTCGCAATAGTCGTAAAAACTAGATATAGTAGCCATATATTAGGATGGATAATACAAGAAAAGAGTTATTTCTTGTATTTGACTTGGATGAAACAATTGCAAATATTACTCTACCTACACGACTCAATCCAAAGGTTCTTAATATACTTATACAAGCATCATCACTTAGAGGAAGAGGTATAGAAGCTATTTGCCTTTTAACAAATAATTCTGATAAATCTTATATTGCATATATTGATAGTTTATTATTAGAAATTACAGGATCAATTGGACGCTATGGAAGTTTAGTAGATGATGATATGCCTAAAAAAGACTATTTTTTTGATTATATTGCTAGTCGTGAACATCCTATACGTATAAAAGGTAGTAATAGTGCAAAATTTGAATCTAGTAAACAGTATATTGAAATTAAACGAATTTCTGATAAACTAGGATATGACTATGATCAAAAAGAACTTATGTCCCGTTTATATTTTTTCGATGATCAACTACACTTACTTAAGATAGAATTCAAATACTCATTTGATGGATTATACGAAGATCATTATATCCAAGTTACTCCTAGTTTTAATGAAAGAACTATTGATAAAACAAATTATAATCCAATTCTAGAAGCTTTTCGTAAAATAGAAAAGGAAAATTATAAACTTAATGGAGGTAAAATGAGGTCTTCTAATAAGAAAAGAAGAACTCATAAAAAACGGAAACAATCTAAGCATTAATTGTTACTGTATTACCAACAGGAGCTTGGCGTCTGCGACGACGACCTCCTGATGTTTTGTCTGTTGTTATACTACCTATATCTTCAGATGCAAGGCTCTGAAGTTCAGAAGCATGACTCATACTTTGAGAAGATTGCATTGGTATATTTATACCTTGTCCCTCGGCTTGACGAACTTCTTCAAAGGTTTTTAAGATATCTTCTACACCTGAAGGACCGCTCATTTCACGACGAGCAGTTTGCATAGGAGGTGCAGCGGCCATGTGTTGAGGCATCTGAGGACTGTTGAAGAAGGCTCCAGGTCCAGATGCCATATTTAACGGAACTCCCATGGGCTGTTGTTGCTGTTGTTGCTGTTGTTGCTGTTGTTGTTGCTGTTGCTGTTGTTGCTGTTGAGGAACTCCCATGGCCATACCCATGAAGTTTCCAAAACCAGGACTCGCTTGATTTGCAGCAGCAGCAGCGAATTGTTTAGCTAGTTCAGGATTCTTCTTGAAAATATCATCAGCACTCGGCATCTTACTGCGGAAGAAACTATTAGTTACGTGGCACATAAATCCACTACCCGCAAGTTGGAACATAAGACGAGCTTCAGGAGGCATCTTACCACGCTCCTTGTACTTGTCATATAACTCTTCAAAGATTTCATCATAATCTTCAATATTTTCATGAACACCTTCAGACCAGCCATCAAGTTTTAGGTCAAAGGGATCAAACTTGTTATTTAACCATTCTGTACCCGTAATTACACTCATTAACATATTACGTTGGAAACGAATACTTGTCTCAAGTTGACGAGCATCAACAAGACGTGTATACTCAGCCTTGATTTCATCAAGACTATTGTCCATTGTAAAACGTTTAGAAACAGGGAATCCCTTGGCTTCAAGACGCTGTAACTTATTAATAAGATCAGACTTATCAGCAGCCTCCTTTACAGGATCTCTGGGTACAGCAGGGGCTAGTGATACACTTTGAGCAGTAGATGATTGTTGGTTGGCATAGGAACTTCCAGGGCCGAATGTATTCGAAGGTTGAAAGGATGAAGTATTTTCTTTTGCAATCGTGATATTCGGTAGTTCAGTAGCACCTAGATTAAAATCAACCGATTGAAATTGGTTAGGAGATTGAATATCAACTTCTTGCATACCAGAATTTAGTGATTGAATATCAAAACGAGAGCCTTGTTGGGATTGTTGAGGTTGAACAGATGTAGAAGATGATGAGTACTTTTTATTCGCTAGTAAACTCATACCAAAGTCATCACCAAGATCACTTACTTCAATTATATTTGCCGAAGTATCGGGATTAATTGATACTTCGGGAAGAGATGTGGCCATACGTTCCATTTCATTAATTGTAACTGACATTGGGTATTCTTCCTTCTTCTACGAACTGAAGGTAGTTTAAGCGTTTTCTTTACGCATCCAAACACATACATAGTGCATCTGCTAAATCTGACTTCTTTTTAGCTTCAGACCACTTTTTTGTCCAGGTGGTGTCTTGTTTATTTTCTTGTAAGAATTTAACTACTCTTGCTTCGGATGCTGACTTACGATCTTTATAACCTGCATCTCCTTTTTCATCTACTTTAACCTTTTTTCCAGCATGGACAAGTTTGAGTGGAGGAGGATTTTCAATCAAATCACGTAGAGTTGCAAATAGGAGAATTTGTACAGACTTCATTGTAGGGTTTTTAAAGGCAGGTTGATTTTCAAGAAAGATTGTTGTACAAGTTTTCCATAAAGGTTCTTGTTGACGAACGAGTTTTTGAAGACTGGTATGGATTGCTATAAGACCAACATCAGGAGCCTTGCTGACTTTTTCTTCTACAATTGGAATACTATAGGTATTAGAAAGTTCTTTTACATAATCTTCTTTCTTTGCGAACTTTTTCGTGGTTAATTTTCTTAGAATGGTAATAGACGGAATCTTTTTCAGAATATTTCCTGAAAGATCACGAAGGGCAGGTTTAGTGGGAGGACAGTGACGACTGCAGAGTTTTGTACCTGAATTATCATAGACTCCTTTGGACTTGCAGTGTAAACAGGTTTTGGCTTTTATTGTTTCAAGATTACTAGAATCTGACATTAGATTATAATTATCCCATCCTATAATCTTTTTGGTAGTAGTGTCAAAACAACACCATGCAAGATTTTTAATACCAATATCAAATGCTAAGACTCTTGCCATCTGATAATGAAGTTGTAGAAAGTTTAGGTATCTAGGTATAAGGAGTTTCCAATATAGTAAATACGAAGAATATTTAATTCCTTTCTTATATTTGAAAAATTATACTTTCTACGACAAGTTGAATAATCTGGATCATCTTGAAGGAGTTCAATTACTAATTTACCATGTATTTCTATATCGCGTAAATTAATATGGGTTCGTTCATAATGACAAAATGAATCCCAAATTGTATACTTTGTTGAATTTATACTAACAATTCCTGACTTTGGTCCTATTGTTAAGAAAAATCCTAGAATTAGGGCACAACCTTCAAGAGTGATATTCTTATGGAAAATTTTATTGACTTCTAGTACTTGTATAGGTTCGCAATACTTTGTCTTTTTTAGATTCTCTAGTGGTGGTAGTGTAATAGATGACTTATCTTTTTTAAACTTTTCATATATAATTTGTGCATATGTTTGTGAACCATAATGAGTAGTATGAACAGTATCTCTACATAGATTATTTGAATATTTTACACTATCATTTATATCTATATAATATAATTGTTTTGATTCTAAATATTCCTTTACAAAATTATAAAAGCTTGTACGCTGTTCATGGTCAGATCTTGGAAAAAATAAAAAGATTATCTTGCATTTTGTTTGACTAAATTTATAGACAATTGTATCTAAATAGTTAATTGTATTAGAATCTGTTTGTATATAACCTGTTGAGAAAAAGTCTATAAAACAATATTCAAGATTTTCTTTTAGTACATCATCAATAAAAATTATACCAGCATCATTTAGATGATTACCACCATACGCAAAACATATGTATTTTGTATCCATAGATCTAGATAGATACTTTGTATATCCATCATTTTGTTGGGTTACAGAGGCTCCAAAAAAACCAATATTTTCATTCATAGAATCTATGGTATATATTATATATTCTATGTAATCTATGTTTATATATCTGTTAAAGTATAGGTTAACATCATTGAACGTTGTTCTTCTGTATTTTTCCAGGTTGTAATATAATTTGGTAAGTCTATAATAATTGTTTTATCAGGAATAATTTCAACTGTTGAATATATTTTTTTGACATTTCTATTAAAATATACTATAGATTGAATTAATGTACCAACATTATTTACAATATATTGCGCATTCATAAAAATTGTGATGAGTACAACTAAGGGTACAGAATAAAATTCAGCACTAGGATATAATTTTTTTAAGGCATTGACAACAGGGTTTGCATCATCTTCATAAAAAACTAGTATTTTTCTATTATTTTCCATGGAAAAGATCTTTTTATAATATGCAAGAGGTGGTTGTGTATACCCTGGATGAACATCCGTGTTTTTGAAAAGATCACCACTGCGTATATGAACAAATAAGGCTGATGTATAATAATCTTCAAATCGTGTCTCTTGTTTATAATATTTGAGAATGGGTAATAAATACTTTCTAGCAATTCGTTGTCTTTCTTTGAATTCTATAGGTTCAGAAATAGTATAAAAAGTATCGGATATTTTACTGTAGTTTATATCACGTTTGGGATCATATTGTATGAGTACAGTATTATTGGAAAATTGTGGAAAACTATATTTTACAATAGGTATGTTTTTACGTTCACCGATTGCAATTGCATTGATAAATTGTTGAACATTATTTCCAAAACGACCTGATGTTTGTAATATGATCATATTAATTATAATATACTATATTATAATATGATATAAAAGTTTAGACTCTATTAACTTGAAAAATCTTTAAGATGAGCAATTTCGTCATAATTGAGTTCTTCCCATTCAAGTTCTTGTATAAACTTTTTTCCGTCTTGGTAACGACCAATCCACATTCCACAATAGCCAAGTTCATTTGAATAACGATTTTTTATCCAACACATTGGATATTTTTCTAGTAACTTGTCAAAGTATTGGTAAATTGTTTCATTGCGAAAATGTGTATTGCATATAAGGTAGTTATCGTCACGATGTTCAATTGTTAGTTGTTTAGGGCCAAAAAAATAATGTATAATTTGTTTACATTCCTTATCATCATTATCAAATGCAAGAAAATTCTTTTCTAGATTATCAAGAACTTCTTTCGGACCACGAATAAAAATACTCTGACTACCGTCAACACCCATTATTTATCTATGTGATATATATGTACATAGTGTTTAGGTTAGATTTTAGTTAACATAATTTTCCCAACGTCTATAAGTATTTGCTCCATATTCAACATTTTTGTTTAATTCAGTATGTTTTACATTTTTAGATATAATATTTTTATCAGGAGAAAAATTAAATGTGCCAAATAGTGGTGGAGTACGATCAACACGTTCAATACCGATACCATCAGGATTTTCTGAAGAATAAATCTTGCATTTTTCGGTAGTACATTGTTGATATGAAGCAGGAGCAAGTTCTGTACGAACAGTTCCAAAAGCTTGTCCTGTATTTTGTACTTGACGTAGACGACTTATACGAATAAGTTCATCTGTATTATGAACTATCCATTGTTTTACAGCAAATTGAGTACCGGGTGGTGCACGAGATACACAAGCTTGACGATAGTCTGTAACTAGGCGACCATCGTCCATACGAGCAGCATAAGCAGGATATCTTGAATCGGGTGCAGGTGTAGTCTTTGTAGCATCGATTTCACGAAGACTTTCTTGTTTTACTATACGTTTGGAAGGCTGATACATTATTTCAGCATGATCATTCAAACGAATTCCGTTACTATCCATGATAGACTCCTACTATAAAACTATAATTCGAAATATAGTTTTATAGTTTTATCATTTTTGTCTTTTGTTTACTGTACAAGGCTACTATCTATTTCAGAACTATCTAGGGGAGTACCAGCAGATGAAGGTTGAGCAGCTAATAGTTCTACTACATTTGTTCCTTCATTACTTACTTGATGATTAATCTCATCTACAACCATTGTAGATTCCGTTGCATCACCAGAATCATGACGGCGAATTAGATCAATTACTTGAGACTTACTTAGATTTCTTGTGCCAGAAATATTTTTATTTTTAGCAAGTTGTACAAGTTCCTTATATGTCATAGACTCATAATTTACACTAACCTTTTGTTGAGATGATTCACGTTCTACAGATACTTGTTGACCTGAACTGGATGAACGTGATTCTTTTTTAGATTCTAAAATTACATCACGGGAATCATCATGAGAATTGTGTATTTCAGATTCTTTAGATTCTTCAGAAGAAAAATGAGAAGTCTGTGGTTCCGTCATAGACATAATTGTTTGTTCTGTAGTAACTTTTAGATCAAGAAGAATATTTTCCATTAGTCCAATCTTGTGTTCAAGTTGGCCAATACGGCTAAATAGATAGTAACTTACAGCAGCAAAAATAAGGCCTAGTACAATGCCTATTACAACACTATCTGTAACCATTCTAATCATTGTATTTATGCTTTTTAAAAAATTATTTACGCAGAAAGAAGATTTGCTTCTCGGAGAACTTCACGAACACTACTTACGCGACATATACCTTTAGAAAGTTTGTATGTATATTCTATAGTTCCATCTGATAACTCGGATGCGGGACAACATAGTGTGGCAATATTTTTAGGAGGATCTTCACATAAGGTGAAAATATGTGTACTAATAATACTTTTAATATGATGTAATTTCCATACTTTGTCTAAAAATATCCTCGCACTTGTTTCAGCATCGGGAGGATTTGTACTATGGAATAGTTCATCAATAAGAATTAAAGAAGATGATTGTATATGTTGAAGACTATGTATCATGTGACTTGCATTACGAACTTCCATTTCAAATAAACTTTCCTTTCCTGAAGTATCATAACTCTTAAGTCGTGTATGTATCTTATAAAAAGGTTCCCATGAACCTGTGACTTTGTATGTAAATCCAAAAGTCTGTCCTAGGAGAACTTGTTGAAGAATTGCTCGTAATGATGACGACTTTCCACCACGATTAGGTCCTGTTAATAAGGTATGTCCAGTTAAGACTAGATCACTTTTCACAGGTTTTTGAATAGCTAGATCACTTAGATTATTTAAGACTAAGGGTCCATTCCATTCTACAAGATTCCAGTTAGAATTATTAGCAATACTTATAAGAATTGTATATCTTCCTAGAAGGGTCCATAAGATTTTCATTCCAAGAGGTTCATTTTCCATCCAAGAAACAGCTTCATATAACTCATTAGGAATGTTAGGAACTTGTAAGTGTTGATTCTCCATTACTCCTAGTGATGCAAAGACTGATTCGATTTGTTTCATAGTTCTGTATATTTTTAAAAGTGCATGACCACGTTTTTGAATGGCTAAATCAAGGATTTGTGTATGGTAGGATACGATGAACGGTTGTACGATTCCTTGACCAAGTCCAAGAGTAGTCCATACTATTTGTACTACATGTTTTAAACTCCATGGCTCATTTCCATTAATTCCAAATATAAGTTGCTTCATCATTTTTAGATACATTTCCCATGAAATTGTAATTTTAAACATAGTTTGCAGTAAGATATATGGTGATATAAATAGTAGTACTGGTGTCATAAGACCTAGAATGGGAAATATCCATATTTTACAAAATACAAGAATCATTAGTAAGTATGGTATAGAATTTAATATTTTTGTATGTTCACCTTGAAAAAATACTTGTCCATCAGCAGCCTTTGTTGTTTCAGAAGGTATTTGTTGTAATAAGATTCTTTCAGAATCTTTGAGTTCTTTTAGACTTTTTTGTAATTCTTGAATGGCATCTGAATGACGTAGGCGTAGTATATCTTGCTGTCGTTGTTGTAAAATACTATGAGAACATGAGAATTGTGTCTGTAATTTATTCCAACATTCTTTATTACCTGCTTTAAGAGGAAAGTTAAATAAATCTATATGATTTTTTAACTCACTATCATTTAATTCTTGAATTGATAAATGTGGTGAAATCATTATCTATTACACATTGGAATTTATAAAAGGATTAAAAGACGCGATTAGTAGTTATTTAGGAATGACATCAGAACTTGAAAAGATTATTTCAGGAATTATATCTCTACGCGGGAGCTGTATAAAACAATATCCTGAAGATGTTAAAGTTAAACTAGCCTATGTACGTGATAAGTGTCTGCTAGCAGAACGTCAAGAAGGTAATGTACCATTGCATTGGAGACGTAGTGGGCTGGGAGGGAGTAGTGGAAATAGTGGAAATAGTGGAAATAACAATACTGTAAAACATCGTATTATAAATACTCCAAATCATTGGCGTGGAAAAGAACAAGGTCAAAACAAGTCTCAAGAAACAAATAGTCATTTTCGTTCTGGTGGTAGTCAAAATCAAGGTCATATACAAACACAACACATAGGTCGTTATATAAGTAAATTTAAAAAACAAGAATCGCCAGTTGAAGAAAAAATTCTTAACCAGGTTATCTTAAATAAACTAAATAAGTTTAGTGCTGCAAATTATAATGATATTAAACTATTTTTACAACAAATTCTTGATAGTGATGAAAAGGAATTTCTACAAAGTTTTATGTTACTTGTATTTAAAAAAGCAGCTTCTGAACCAACATTTTGTAGCCTTTATGCAAAACTAATTAGTGAACTAAGTGTATCATATAAGACAATAAAAGAAGAATTGGAATGTTTATATAATGAATATTTAACTATTTTTGAAGAGGTAAGTGAAGTTGAGACAAAGACATATGAGAATTTTATACAGAGAAATCGTGAAAAAATACATCGTCTAGGGTATAGTCAGTTCTTAGCTGAACTAACTTCTCTTGGTGTTCTTGAGCAAGATCAATTAGAGAAATTATATTCAACTATACTTACACAAATTTGTATTCATGCAAAAGATGGTCAAACTAAACAACAACTCATTGATGAATACATAGATTGTCTTCTCCGAATGACCCGTGCATTTCAAAAAAAGTCACAGTCACAGCCACTACGTCCGAAACTTTTACAAATCCGACAAGGACTTGCAAAGACATGTGAAGACTCTATGACCAATATATTGTCAAACCTAACAACAGAATATCCCGGTATATCTAAAAAAGCATCATTCGCAATAATGGATTGTCTAGATATTTTTCGTGATGCGTAATATTTTTCTTAGCATAATAGTAGAAATGGCCAATACGCGTAAAGCAAATCGTAAGAATCGTCGTGGTGGTGCTCGCAAAAATAGTAGTAGTCGTCGTGGTCTATTCCGTACTCTTTATGGACCTATTGGCCAAGCCCTTGGTCTAACTGGAAATGTAGTTTCTTCAGTAACTAACACAACCCGTAATGTAGCCAAGCGTGCCGTACGTGGTGTAGATAATGTTGGTTTATCTGTAACTGGCCGTGCTAACTCTGCCATCCGTAACCTTGTAAGCCGTAAGCGTCGCAATAGCCGCAAGAGCCGCCGTAACAATCGTCGCTAAACGATTATAATTTATAACACAATTTTACAATCAAGTTAGTAACTAATTGTAAAATTGAAATACTATATAGCATTAATCGTAAAGTATAATAAATGAAATTTCAACATGACGTATCAGAGATGCCTAAACACGATCATAAGAAGAAAAAAATTCTAGTAAAAAATAAAAAAAAGAGATCACATCAAGATAATGATGATGATGATAGTAGCATTGATAGCAAAGGCAATATCAAAGGTCTAATCGAATATGGTTCTGACTCCGACACTATTGCCGATACTGATGAAACATATACAACAAAGTCAAGTGCAATTGCTTATAGAACTAGAAATTGTAAGTCTAAGAAGAAAGAAAAGCGTAATAAATCTGAAAAAAATACAATTATAAAGACACTACAAAAAGAGAAAAAACGTCTTCTTAAAAAACTAGAAGAAAAGAAGGCAAAGCCTATAGTGGAAAGTAAGAAACATAGTTCTAAGAAGACCAAGAAAGTTATAGAAGAAATGGAAGAAGATGAGGATATGGATGAGGAAGAAGAAGAGAATGAAGAAGATGATGAAGAAGATGATGAAGAAGAAATGGAAGAAAAGAAAGAGATTGAAGAGGAAGATGATGATGAAGAAGAAGTTAAAGAGGATGACGATGAGGATGCTGATGATGAAGATGAAGAATATACTGATGAAGAAGAAGAATACAATGATGAACGTCTTCCTGCAGGATTTACCTTTAACTTCGGCAATGGATTTGATGATGGTGCCGAAAAGAACATTCCTAAACGCCATAATATGAAGAAGGAATCTGCCGATGTAAAACAGTTTGTAAAACTCATTACCACTCCTTCTGATGAAGATACAATTGATGGGCAGATTGACCAATTTAAAGCTCTTCCTGAAGATAAAAAGACAAAGCTACTCGCAGTTCTTGAGAGTCGTAACAAGGCTCCTGGAACTGCAAATCCTCAACAAGGACTTATGTTTAAAATTCTTACTATGGATCTTCCTATTGAAACTCAGTCAATGGTTCTAAGCAAGTATAACTCACTACAAAACTTGGATCCTGGTAGCAGTGAATATTTCAAGCTACGTAACTGGCTCGAGAAACTTACGAGCCTACCTATTGGAATCTATAAAGAAATTCCTGTAACAATTTCTAGTGGTTCTGAACTATGTACTGCATTTATGACAAAGGCTCGTAAGTGTCTAGATGATGCTATCTATGGTCAAGATGAAGCTAAGTTACAAATCCTACAGTTTATCGGTACAAAGATTGCCAATCCTACTGGACGTGGACTTAGTCTACTTCTTGCTGGACCTCCTGGCATTGGTAAAACCAGTTTAATTAAACAAGGTGTTGCAAAGGCTCTTGAATGGCCATTCCAGTTCATTAGTCTCGGTGGTGATAGTGATGCGAGTACCTATACTGGACACCAACTTGTCTATGAAAGCAGTCACTGTGGTAAGATTGTCAACAGTCTATGCACTGCCAAGAGTATGTCTATGGTACTTATGTTTGACGAACTTGATAAAATCAGTACCACAGCCAAGGGTGAAGAAGTACAGAACCTACTTGTACACTTAACGGACCCCGTACAAAATGGAGAGTTTGAAGATAAGTACTTGGCCGGTATAAATATTGACCTAAGTCGTGTCATGTTTACCTTTAGTGCCAATGACCTTTCTAAGATTGATCGTGTACTCCTTGACCGTATGATTGTCATTCAACTACAAGGATATACTCCTAAAGAAAAACTTGCCATTGCAGAAAACTACCTACTTCCTGCTGCACTCAAGGATGTAGGTCTTAATGAAAAGGTGGGTATCACTAAGGATGTACTGGAGCATCTACTAAGAGAATATGCTTCAGAGGAAAGTGGTGTGCGTGAACTAAAGCGTTGTATTGAACAAGTTACACAGAAGATTAATATGCTACGTATGTTCAATAGTAAGGACCTACCTTTCCATATTAAGGACTTTAGTCTTCCCTTTGTTGTTAAGAAGGAACATGTTGACCTATTCTTGAAGAAGAAGAATACTATGGATCCTTCTCTACAACGTATGTATGTATAGTATGTTAGGTTGATTATTTGAAAAAAATTATTTCTTTAGAGAATTTTTAATTCCTAAAAGAGAGATCTTATCAGCATTTTCAGGTTGTTCATCCTCTTTCTGGTCCCACATTTTATCTTGCCTTGCCCGTTCAGCACACATCTTTGCAAAGTTATCATCAATATCTTTTTTTGACTGACTCGGGCGAAAAGAAGATGTTGTCCCTTTACCAAGATGGCGGTTTATACGGCACTCCATTCTAATAACGGAAGAAGAGAATATATGTTTGAATACCAAAGTTCGGTTTTTCAATATCATGTGCTGCCTCATCATCATATAGATGCCACTTTTTCCATACAGGATTAAAACATTGAGATGTATAGTGACCACCCATATGATTTCCATGATGGTCAATTGATGCAAAGATATTATATATTTTTTTTCTACTTTCATGCTGAGATTCAGGACTGAAACTAGGATCAAGATTTACTGGACTTCCATCATAGTCAAAATTACTATTATCTCGTCCACCCATCGGAGTAAAACGTTTTAGAGTAATAATCAATACTTTTGGAAGACGCCAAATTGATACACTTTTTACTGTTTCAGTCTTAGACTTACATGCATCACAATCATAACCTTCAATAATTTCTTCTTTAAATTCATGTTCAAGAGCTTCTTGAATTGATTTATGACCTGGAGATATTTTTAGAACATTGAATGTTTCCCATCGTGAATGAACAGCTGAACAACCCTTGCAGTTATACTGGATTCTGTACATTCCAAAGAATAGATCTGTCATCGGGCTATATTGATTTTCAAATGCTGACTTCCATCCTTCAAGACTTTTTATTATCATTGGGGAAAGAGATGAAGAATTAGTAATATTTATACTGACTTTTTTCTGTGTGGCCATGTACATATGATCAAGTAGCCATACAAGAAACTCATGTGCATCTTGAGCAGTACGATGAGAAAATTCTTCATAGATTGTTTTATGTACTGCTGACCTGAGTTTTTGGTAGAAATCAAGAGGGCGTACGTATCCTGGTCCACTACCTCCCCAAATCGTCTTTACAAGATCTTGATAGGCCATAAGCATAATAGTTGATGAATCAGTTGTATCTTTTATATGATCCTTAATCTTATCTTTTGTACAGAATAGTGTCCATTCAGGAGAATGACGAAGAGCTTGTAGAGCAGCATTCATAAAACACGTATTTCCAAGATTGGCAATCCCTAGAATCCCTCGCATATTTTGACTATCTTCTGACATTCTATGCTATTTAGAATACTGAAAAAATTGGCGTAATAGGTTTCAATTTTTAGTAATTAATTCGACTACAGGAATGTCATGTATGGTATGTATTGAAGACTTTACGAAGCAACCATACCGTAAACAAGCCAAGTGTCCTTATTGTGAAATCTCTGTATGTGTCAAATGTACACAGACATATTTACTAGGAACTCATGAAGATCCTCATTGTTTGGGTTGTCGTCGTGGATGGACTCGTGAAGTGATGGATACAATTCTTCTTACTACATGGATTAATGGAGATTATAAGAAACATCGTGAAAATATCCTTATTGATCGTGAACGTTCTCGTCTTCCTGCTGCACAAATCATTGTAGAACGTCGCAAGGAAGCGGATGAACGTGAACCAATTCGTATAAAACTTTCAGATGAAATACATGCTCTAGAAATACAAATTGGTACTCTTCGTAATAAGTATTACCATGAATGTCGTCGTATTGAAACTCTTCGAGCCGGTTTGGAATTTGTGGAAGGTAAAACTGCTACTAAGAATCCTGAAGAACGGCGTGTATTTGTTATGCCTTGTCCTGCTATAAGTTGTCGTGGATTTCTTTCACAGGGGTATAAGTGTGGTATATGTGATGTTCATGTGTGTTCTGAGTGCCGTGAAGTCAAAGGTACAGTGCGTGATGCACCTCATACATGCAATCCTGATACAGTAGCTACAGTACAACGTCTTAAGAAGGAGTGTCGTGGTTGTCCTGAATGTGGCACAAATATTTTCAAGATTGAAGGATGTGACCAAATGTTCTGCACTCATTGCAATACTCCTTTCAGCTGGACAACTGGAAGAAAGATTGTTACAGGTGCTATTCATAATCCCCATTACTTTGAATATCTTCGTACTGCAAATGGAGGTGTCATGCCTCGTGCTCCTGGTGATATTCCATGCCTTGCGAATCTACCAAATGCTTGGTCATTTGAACGTGATGTAACACGTAAGTTTCCAGGTGCAAAGGTATACTGTGATCTACTCTATCAAGGACTCAATCGTATTACACACATTGAACATGTTGAAATTCCTCGCATGACAGTTCATGCTGAAGATCAAGATAATACCGAATCAAATGTTCAATACCTAACAGGAATAATTGACCAAAAGCGGTGGAAACAACTTCTACAAATGAAGGAGAAACGTTGTAATAAGAAGGATGAGATTCGTATACGATATGAGGCATTTATTGGAGTTTGCATTGATGTTTATGGCCGTGTTATGGCGGTAGTACGAGGTACAATTATTCTACCTACTGGTGACATGGTTAAGAATGCCTGTAAAGAAGCTTGTGAACAATTACGAGCTCTTTGTAAAATCTTTAATGAAGGACTTATGGAGATTAGTAAGCGTTACAAGTGCCAGGTTCTACAAATTACTGAAGAAATGAAGATTATTAGCAAAAAATATGATGCATGTCGTCTACGTCATAAGAAAGGAGATGATACTACAACACTTGCTAGTGAGGAGCAAGATCAAGAAGACTTTGATATAGGTCAACCTGTATATAATCAAGTTGTACCTACTACTCCCAGCTGATTTTAATAGATTGACTAGGTCTATCTATAGTAATTTCACAGTCAATAAACATTTTTTTTAGTTCATCAATAAATTCTGGAAGAACATGATCTTGACCTGTATGAGTAAAGTATGGAATTTTATGAATATACAATGTTTCTAGATTGAGTTTTTTTAGATCCTTCCAAATATAATATTTGATAGTTTTATTTATAAGTAATTCATTTTCTATATTATTATATATTTCATTAATAATCGTTTTGAACATTATTTGTTTTTGTTGGTTTTTATAGAATTCTTTTACCTTATTACGATCAAAGTTTTGTAGCTCTTGTTTGGTTACTGGAAAGCGTTGCATTATACTCTTATTGATTAGATTTAATCTTACTGAATCAATTTTATATACAGAGTCTAAACTATTCATACTATTATTATATAGTAGTATGAATAACTATCAGAATCATTATAATATTCAGTTTCTTGACGATCTTCATAATTATTTTCCTGCCTTACTCTATGATCAAAGACAATTTGGAAGTGTACAAGATGTATTTATTTATATGAATCATCAAATTGATTATTTTACAAATCCTTATCGCCGAGGATATGCTGAGTATATTCGCACACATCCTTCTGCACCTATAGCAAGAACTACTACAACTACTACAACAAATACAACAAATACAACAAATACAACCACATTTAATACACAACCAAGAATAATACCTATTTACTCACAAACAATGAATTCTATGCCTTCAACTCCAGGTACATCCTTCTTATCAGAGTATCTTATAAATATGTTACAAATACCTATAACTGCATCTACTACTAATCCTAATCTTGAACCAGTTATTGTACGTCCCACAATCCTTCAAATTGATAGTGCTACAACTCTACGCTCAGCTATGGCTATTGATGAAGAACAGGTTTGCAGTATATGTCAAGAAAATTATACAGAAGGACAAGCTATTCGTACGATTACACATTGTGATCATAAATTTCACAAAAACTGTATTGATACTTGGTTAGGACGTAATGTTCATTGTCCTGTATGTCGCCATGATATTCGTGAATAAGTATTTAGATAATTTAGACCCGTGTTCATTTTAATTTGCCATTTTATAATTCTATTATATAATAGAATGATAAAAGAAGAACGTATATTTGCTCTACGAGCATTGGCAAAAAAACACCCTTATGCTGAAAATGTAGGATATATGTGGAAAAATCCATTAAATTCAAGAAGTAAGGGAATAAGGTGGTCTACTCAGGATTTAAAGTTATTTCGGAAATTTCAAATTGAATATAGATAATTTAGACCGGCGGGCATTTCAAACCGGCACTTTTTACTTCCAAATAGGGTTGCGACACAAGGGACAAGTTAGAGGAATCTGTGTGCTTGTATCAGACAAGTTCTTCCAACAATCAAGACAAACTTTGTGTCTCCCACAACTTATCTCAATCATATCCTTATTAACAAGGCATATAGGACAATCATCCTTTTCATCTAGAAACTTAATCCTTCCAATCATTATGGCACAATCCTTACACATTCCATTATCACAATCAAGAATGTTTTGTGGGCGTTTTTGTCCGCACATTCTATAATTATGACATTCTACAAGTTCGCATTTATGAGGACATTCTTCCTTACAATATATCTGACATTCCCCATCCCCTCCAATAAGTTTAGTATGATTTCTATGACCGCAACTACAGACTTCAGAATCAATATCACCCTCTTCATCATCAAAGCAAATACAAGCGCAATGTTTAATACAATCACCACGACCTTCACAAGATGACATCTTTATAGTTAAAATAAAGATATTAGATTGTCAATTTTATACCAGTTTAAAATATCCACAGGTCTAAAATGTGCACGAGTCTAAAACTAATGTAGGTCTAAATAAATAATTAAATTATAATTTAATTATTTATAGAGTTGTTATTTAATCTACTGCATAATTGCAGATAGATCATTGGGCAGTGTACTTATACTCGTCGCATAGAAAGATTCAATCTCCTTCATTTGACGTAGTTCATCACCAGCAATAATATTAATCGCAACTCCCTTGCGTCCAAAACGACCTGAACGACCAATTCTGTGAATATAGTTTTCTTGTTGAATCGGTAGTTCAAAGTTAATGACAAGACTGACCTGTTGTACATCAATTCCACGAGCAAGTAAGTCCGTGCTAATTAGTACACGAACAGTTCCACTACGGAAGTCATCCATACGCTTCTTACGCTCAGCTACATTCATATCTCCATGAATACATTCAAGCGTAAACTTGGCTTCCTTCATCTTCAACGCAAGCCACTCAGCACGTTGGCGTTTGTTGCAATAAATAATCGCTTGATTAATCGGTAGCTGAGCATAAATATCACAGAGTACATCAAATTTCCAGTCTTCTTGGTCTAGAGGTACATAGAACTGCTTAATACCTTCTAGAGTCACATCCTCAGCAGGAATTAAGATGTGTACAGGATCTTGTAGAATTCCCTTTGTAAACTTAATAATATCAGGAGGCATTGTCGCACTAAAGAGTGCAATACGAGTTTGATTGGGAAAACCAAGGTTTAGAATCTCAATAACTTGTTCTTGGAAACGATCTTCTAACATTTGATCCGCTTCGTCCATGACAAGAACACGAATATGATCTCTATTTAATGCTCCACGCTGAGCCAAGTCATAAATACGTCCAGGAGTTCCTACTAGGAACTGGCAACCACTCTTGATTGCTTGAATATCTACACGAACCGGATTTCCACCAATTGCAAAGTGAGTCTTAATACCTAGGTGTTGTCCAATTCCTTTCGCTACCTTACAAATCTGCTCAGCAAGTTCGTGGGTAGGTACAAGTACCAGTACTTGAACTTCTTCTAGACTCGGATCAATACGCGCAATAGATCCAATCGTAAACGTTCCAGTCTTTCCAGTACCAGATTGAGCTTGTGCAAGTACATCCCGACCTTGAGTAATCGGCATAATCGCACGTTCTTGAATTACTGAAGGCTTTTCAAAACCAAAGGAAAAAATTCCCCGCAAGAGTTTTTCAGGTAAACTCATACTATCAAAAGTAGTATATACCTCTACACTATTCTTAATCGAAACGTTTGCATCTTCCATTCTTTGTATATAAAGTTATAATTGTTTAGACCTTTACTTATATTATTATACTACACTAAAAATTGATGATTTAAAATTAATATACTCTTGTATATAGAAACAATGGAAAATACTAACGAGGGATATGAAGATGACTATGAGGAGGGACTAGAAGAAGAAGTTGAGGAGGATATTGAGCTTGAGGAACCTTCTAAAGATTCACGGTCTCTACAGTTCCTAAAAATGCATCATCCTGAATGTCGTCTAGACTATATTGAGGATGTATTAAAAATACTTCCTCTAACATCATTTCCACCTGATCAAAAGCTCGATCTACATCATAAGAGTATTCCGTATCTAACTCTGTTTGAAAAGGCACAAGTAATTGGATTTCGTGCAAATCAACTTGCACAAGGTTCACATCCTCTTGTAAAAGTTCCACCTCATATTACTGATGTAATTGATATTGCTCGTCTTGAACTTGAACAAAAACGTATGCCCTATATTCTACGTCGTGTTATGCCTGATGGAAGTTTTGAATATTGGCGTCTAACAGACCTGCTTATACTTTAGAATATGCGTATACGTTCTGTTGGATCTCTATATAAAATATCACCAGGTTTTACGTCAAAACACTCATACCATTCATCAAATTGACAAAGAATATTATTAACTCGTACTGATGGTGGTGCATGTACATCCATAAATAAGGATTGTAAAACCTTTTCCTTCTTCTCCTTTGTTCTCCAACTTACTGCATAACTAATGAAAAAGTCACATAGTTCTTGTTTTCTTTTATCTAGTGATATATTAGTAAGGCGTTTTTTCAAGGCTGCTAAGGATATAGAAACACCACATAAGTCAGCAATATTTTCACTTAGTGTTAAAAATCCATTAATATGGTGTCCATACATACTTGTTTTATTAAATAATTCAATTAATTGCTTTGTTTTTTTATTATACAGTTTTTCTTCTGCTTTTGACCACCATGTATTTCTATTTCCATGTTCGTCATAGTCCTTACCATCATTATCAAAGGCATGACTAATTTCATGCCCAATAGTACATCCAAGTCCTCCAAAGTTCCAGCCATCACTTGCATCTTTATGAAAAAATGGCCAACGAAGTATTCCAGCAGGTAAAACAAGACGATTTGCTTCACTATAGTAATATGCATTAACTGCAAATACGTTTTCATCCCAGTTTTCTCTACGCATAGTTGTATTTATCTTATCCATTTCATCCTGAAAGTCTAACTCTGCAAGTGTAAGTATATTTTTTATCATATGTTCAGGATGTAGGGTAGTTTTCTTATCCTTGTAAATAGTTGTAGGATAGGCAACACCTAGGTAAATATTTTTTACCTTTGTAAATGCTTTATTACGTGTAGACTCCTCTAGCCATTCAGTAGATCTTACTAATTCGGCAGCAGCATTACGAATTTCATTTGTAATCGATAAGGCCTGTCGTTTAATTACTTTAGAAACATACTTACTTATAAATTGACTTCCTAAAGAAGCACTAAGCCATTGTCCAGCCAAATGTAGTGCAAGACGATGTTGAGGAATTTTTTCAGTTTGGCCCTTCATACGACGATCAAATAAATCAAAGTCCATATCATCATAAGGTGGTGGTAGTAAAGGTAGCATATGTAGTATAAGTTGACTTGCAAGTAGTAACTTCCATGAATCAATTGTGAATGTAGTAAACCATTTATTTAAATTTCGCATATAACGAGGATTTGTTATTAAAATATCATGTTTTTTAAATTTACTTAGAGACCAACCTAGTGAATTTTGAAATAATGATTCCCACGGAATATTAGGATACCTTTCATATAGAGTATTACCTTTTAACAATATTTCTTCATATTGACTATCTTTAATAGTTTCGGCAATAATTACTTCTAATCCAATAATTTGTTCTAAACCAATTATATCAAATTCTCTTCCTAGACGTTTCAGTAAATTTCCATAGGCAGTAATAATATGTGTTTTTATATCACCATTTGTAAAATAATAGGAGATATCAGGAAGGCCCAACTTCCCATGAGTTAGCGTTAGACGTAGAGTCTTTGTATTTGTTTCTAGTGGAGAAACTTGAAAATTTAATACAGTTGGTGTTCTATGTTTTATAAAATCACCAATCGTTGAGCCTGTATCGAAACGATCACGAATACATTTTAAGGAGGAAATAAGAGAATATAAAAAATTTATATTATTAAATTGTGTTGCATTATTCAAAACAGATTCTGTAAGGGTTCCAAGTAGATATTCTGTATGAGGAATACTTTTATCAGGGTCTGAACGAACAATATTTCTAGCATTGTAAATAATGGAAAGTAATTCTTTATTAATTCCATCTTCGATTTCTTCACTTACGCTATAACTAGATAAATAGGGGGGCATATTTACATGGCGTAACCAGTTTCCATTGATAAATGTATAAAAATCATTACCAGGTTTTATTGTACGCTTGGCTTGTGGAATTTCAGGATATAGTGGTATTCTTTTTTTCCTAGTATGTCTAGGCATACTTCCTACTATATTTCGGGAGTTATTATTATATTACTGCTTCCAATGGCTTCCACAGTTTATACAAGTAATGAACTTTGTCATCGGTTCATCTGCAGAACGTGTTTGTAGTTCATAGTATGTGCACTCACGCTTTTGGCAACGATGACACTTGAATAAGTCAGTAGCCATGGCCTTATTACCTTCAAGTAAGTATGTCTCATGAAGATCAAGTCTTTCACGAAGCGGGGTATAAATCGATGGAGCATAGTCCATTACATTCATAGAAATTAAATGGTCAATTGATAAGTGGCCTTGTAAGATACGAGGAAGAAGATGTTGATTTTTTACATATCCATTAGGATCTAAGTTACTAAGTACCCGTCGTGCAGTACTCATATAGCAGATTTGAAACATATTATTATCAAAATTTTTATTTACATATTTTTGGATTGCATCTTTCATAGAAACTTGTAGGATCACTAGTTCAAGTTTCTTTTGATCTGAGAGTTTAAATACCTTTCCTAACTGTTTCTTGATACAATTTAGAATATGAGTTCTGAATCTATATTCATTTGAAGTACTATCATCAGTAATAGGTTCAGCAATTATAATTTCTTTATAATTAGGGTCAGTAATTAGAGTTTGTTGTTTTGCGCGACCTGCATTCTGAGTTCCCATAAATGATGTCTTTGAAACCTTCTTCTTTGACACACGAGCCTTTGTAGGTTTTTGTTCTTGTTCTTGTTCTTCTTCCTCTTCATATACTTCATGCTCTCCTTCTTCTTCTTCTTCACCATTATCTTCATTATCATCATCTACATCAACTTCGGCTTCAACATCTTCTTCTGGTAGACCTTCTTCTTCAGCAACCTTTTTTATCTTAGAAGGTTGTTGTTCAATTTCTGCTACAACTTCAGCTTCTTCTTGTTCTTGTTCATGTTCATGTTCATGTTCATGTTCATGTTCATGTTCATCTTCATCTTCAGAACCACCAATTGATTCAAATCCACCAAATGCATGTTGATAGAACTTTTCATATTGTTCAAGTGTAAAGTTTACAGGCATTTTCCAAGATGATTCACGCTTACTTGCAATTACAAGAATATCACTAAAGTATAGAGTTGAATCTAAGGGGGGTGGTAGTTCATGTTTATTTTCTGTTCCAGCCTTTCCTGATGTATATCCAAAGAGAGTTAAGGTAAATTCAGAATAATCATAGTTTCCTAAATTTGTTAATATAGTCTTCTTTTTTATAATTTCTTGAAGATCATTTTCACTGATATTTTTCTTAACTTTTGTATCAAGAAGTTTTATTTTTCTTACTTCACCTTTTGCTGCTAAAATAATACCATGTATATTATTAGACATTCTTCTAATTCTTATATATACTATAACGCTTAAATAAGATTCAATTTTATAATATAGGATTAAAATATGTTTCGTTTCTATTGGAAAACAAATAGAAACCAAATAAGTAATCAAACAAAAAAGGTAAGTCGTATTGAAGGTGGTTATTGGTTTAGTGAAGAATCTGATCAAAACCTGGTCACTTATAAAGTTTTATATCGTAAACAAGTAGAACCTTCAATATATGTAGAATGGTTAGAAGAACTTAATAAAGATTTTATGGAAACTCCATGCTGGAAACAAGATGAACAATTATGGAATCTTATTCATTCTGATTCGAACTGTTATCATTGGTCTCTTGGAGAGTTTGAACTAATTGAGATATCACAGAAGTTTTACTCTTCTCCAATTGAACTACCGCCAATTCTACCGGGTTGGATACAAGCGGTTTCTTTTTTAGACTACGAAATGATGAAAAAAGAGTTTTACAATTTTGTAAAAACCATGACCACCAACTCACAGAAACATTTGAACCACTTAAGTCCTTTGAAAAACATACCCATGACCAACCAACGGGAACAGCAGAGCCACATGAACAACGTAGAGGCTTCTTCTCAGCAAGGACAACACCACTTACATCAGTCTGATCCATATTCTTTAGATCAGAAAAATATTTACCAGAAACAATATCAAAAACTGCAGGGAGGGCTTGTTTCACAAAATCCCCGCAAATCTGAAGTTTCAAAGATATATCCAAGGAAACAGAAACTTTCTGGAAACTTACTAAAGATTTCTGAACAACATCAAGAATTAGTTGTTTCTTCTGATCTACCGAGAGGGTTGATGATTGATCCAACTTTAGATTCAATTGTGCACAAAGATAAACAAGTTGACTTATCTGCAAGTCCCCCTTTTTCAAATATTCAACCGAAAAGGAAACAAGTTCGTCAACGAATGTTCCAGGAATGTTTGATACTTCCTTCATAATTTTCTATATATATATATACTTATATTATTACTTTATATTATATTATATTATATTATAGGATAGGATATGTATAAATAAAATAAAATCAAAAAGAAAAAATTGTTATACTTTTCAGATGTGGCAGAGACTCTTGATTGGTATTTTTTTAGCTGCAACCGCATATTATGTTATAAAATTTTTTTCAAATGAAACATTTATGGATTCAGTTCCCGAACAAGCTCCTCCTATTCGTGAATCTTCTGCTCAATATGTCACTGGACCTGTAAGTAGTGCTGGACCTTCTCATCCAAATATAGCTCCTCCACCTTCTATGCCTCCAGTAATGTCAGCATCACCTGAAGCTAGAGATCCTTATGATACTACATATGAAGATATACATGCACCCGAACAATTAAGATATCCTGAACGTAGTTTTAGTCCTGGTATAGTTCCTCATCAAACAGAAAATAATGTGGCTAACGGATTAGCTGGTACTACTTCAAATACTTCTCAAGCAATTCAAACATTTAGTCCAGAATTTGTGACAAATGGTGGAACATTCTTTGGTGCTGTATCTGCGAATGAAGATGAAAATCCTAATTACTCTGCTTTCTAAACTACATAAACAACTTTTAATTAAACTATATAGTAATTTGACATGCTAAAACATACTTCTGTAGGTTCTAGCACGCCACAAGTTCGTAATGGTAGCAGTCTTCATAAATTCAAATATAATGGTGAACTTGATTCATTACTTGAAGGGTTACCATTTACCTTTCAAATTGTAAAGGAGACATGTAAAAATATTCTAGAAAATCATACATTTTATGCTTGGAAACGCCCTGCACATCTTCGGTCACATTGGCTTTTCTTAACTGAAAAGGGTCCTGCAATTGTTGTAGACTCTCGAAATATTGAGATAAAGTGGTCTCTTAAATTTCCTTATGATAAACGTCAAATACAAAAGTTAGGAACTATAATTTGTGAATGTGCCTTTGATTCACATGATTCTACCTTATGGATTTGGGATATTCTATACTATGAAAAACAAGATCTATGGTCTAACATGCCTTATAGTAAACGATGGGAGATTCTTCAAAAACAACTTCGTCCAATTATTCAAGAAAATCATCCACTATGTGATATACATGTTCAATATCCTACATGGACATCATTACAACAAATCATGACTGAACATGAAGAACCTGGATTTTCAATTGAGTTTCAACCAGAAAAAAATGGTCAGCGTCGATTTTTATGGATCATTCCTAAGAAAATCGATACGTTTCATCCAGCAAACTATCACGAGCGTAAAATGATTTCTGAGCAATGTCAGGACACAAAACCTCAGGACACAAAACCTCAGGACACAAAACCTCAGGACACAAAACCTCAGTCAAAAGTTATACAAGTAGGTATTCTTAGAAAGGATATGCGTTCAAAACTACCCGATACATATAAAGTTTTTTCAAAAGAAAATAAAGATCTTGGACTTGCTGCTATTAAAAGTATCGATTTAAGTATTCATCTTCGTAAACTTTTTCAAAATGCTGAGTTATATAATGTAGAAATTAAGTGGTATGAACCCTTTCAAAAATATGAAGTACTACGAATTTTATAAAAATGTTTTCCTGTTAATTCATAGTATATAGTTTTCCATTTCTTATACTCTCGTTTTATACTTGTACGTGTTGTAAGATCTAGATATGGAATTAGTAGATTATTAGACTTAGGTAGTGGTAGATTTTGTATAGTACGCTTTAAAAATAGACATATGAAAAATAATTGTTGTATTTTTAATGTATGCATCATGATTGCAACAGTAATTATATTTTGTGGTTCTAAAGTATATTTTTGTGAACATATTTTATGGAATACTTGATTTGATTCTGTGCGTATTTTTATATGTTCCCTTTCAAATGGTATATGACATCTATGACATAGTTCCATATTTAAATCTATTAAAATCTCTTTATCTACCCTTAATTAGATGGATAATATGGCACGTCATCGTCGCCAAACAAGAAAAGGTTGCCGTCGTAATAAAAATATAGGTCAAATGGGTGGTAATACTGGACAAAGCTATATGTTGAGTGGATCTATAGATCCAAAAAATCCTAGTCTAGGTAATGCGGCTCAAGTAATACCAGTTTCTAGTTGCCAAGATGCTGTATCACCTGGTTATATTCAAAATGCCCAAGTTAAAGGAGGTCTTCCCGGGTTTGCTGGTGGTAGTCGCTCTGATAGCCTTAATAAAATGATGGGTGGTCGTTACTCACCTGGATTTGAAGTTGTAGGCCCTTCAGGAATTGCTTTTACTGCTGCGAATTATTCCGGTTGTGGTAATGGAATGTTTACTGCAAAAAATCCTTATAATGAAAGTACTGCAAGCACTATTACTGCTCCTCCTCCTAGTGTACCTTTACCAACACCCTTAAAAGGTGGTCGTCGTAGACGCTCTCGTAAGTGCTGGAGTGGAGGTAGTAGTATGGGAACTATGCCTGTAGATGCTATGTTATATGAAGCTCCTCGTAGTGGATATACCACTGTTCCTAGCAATTCATCAGGAGGTAGTGCAGGTACACTAGCCGATGGTAAAGTCCCGTTTTTAGTGAGTGTACCTTACACAGCCCAACCAAATCCTAGTACTGCGTGCATAAAAACTGGAGGTCGTCGTTCATATAAAAAACGTAAGGGATCTCGAAAGACTCGAAAGAATCGAAAGAGTCGAAAGACTCGAAAGAATCGGAGAAACTAATTATTTTCCTCTACAATTAAACAACAATTATTTTGTATTTGTACTTGTGTTCTTGACTCATTATGATCACTATCACTACTATCCGATATTTCTTCAGAATTATATTTCTGAACAAGTATCTTATAACCACAAGCCTTATAGAAAGACTTTCTTTTTCTCCATTGACCTATATACATTCCATGACTATCTACAATATCTATAATTAATGGGTCTACTTGACGTTCTGATGGTCTTTCTCGTAAAATACGACCTACTGATTGTTCTATCTTTTTTCTTGGACTTGCTAAGACTACTGTATTTAATGATTTAATATTCATAGCTTCTGATGCCATTGAATATGATGCTAGAAGAACTTTTGCTTCACGACCATCACGTTCGCGTACTTCTTCTTTCATACCTCCAATATAGTATCCCGTACTAATTTTTGGGTATACTGTTTGTAAGATCTTTTCAATTTGTTCTAGTTGTACAATACGTTCTGCTAGTACAAGAATACGACGTGCAGGTTCTTTTAAAAGTTCAAGGATTTGTTTGGAAATCCATTCATTTCTTGGGACACATGATACTACCTGTGTCAAAAGCCTAGCAAGGACTACATCATCTTTATAGTCTACAGGAATTTCTGTATAGGACGGCTCATCAAAAGTAAACATAAGTGCCTTTACAGTCACAGTTTTATCGGCTTCACGGCGTTTTTCCCAGTATACAGGTTTTCCCAGAAACCATTCAAATACCTTTGTGAGTCCATCATCACGTATAGGAGTAGCTGAAAGTCCTAACATATACTTTGTTTGAATCTTTGCCAGTGCTTGACTGAAATTTGATGCACCTAAGTGATGACACTCATCAAAAATGGCAAATCCAAATGAATGAAAGTCATCCTTTGCAAAGTCTCTACGAACAATTGTTTGAATCATTGCAATACAACAGTCATATTCAACATGTTCTTGTTTTTGTTGATTTTGTAGTGGCTCTACTTTACGTAAACGTTCAACAAGAACATCCTTATTACCACTAACTGGAAGTTTATGTGATTTCAAACGTTCTTTTAGCTCAGCAATTGTTAGTTCTTTTTTAATCGGTTCCTCTACTAATCCTATTTGCTTTTTATTTTCTTGAATAATTCCAATCCGAAGTCCAGGAAAGAATTGCTCCATTTCTCCCTTCCATTGATTTAATAGAAATTCTTTGTCAACAACAACAAGGAAACGTTTTCCAATTCGTGCTGCTATATTCAAGGCCATAAAGGTCTTTCCTTTTCCACACGGAACACAAATTAGACCATTCGAACCAGCATCAAGAAATTGTTGAATAATCTTCTCTTGATAATCAAATGCTTTTCCTTGAAATTGTATAGTTGGTGAAAGTGGCTTCCCTTCCGGCAAAACACTAACTTCTTCAGGTCCAAATACATCTCTTGCCCAGTGACGCGGTAAATAATATCGTTGTGGACTTTCAAAATATACCGAAAATGGATTACCTGCTATTGCTAGTCTTGACTGTGTTACAGGAGATACAGTTAATTCTCTACGAATCTTAGCATTGTCTTCTGAACTTAGGATTGATTTACGTATTGCATAACCTCGTGTAGTTAAAACCTTTCCTATATCATTTATTGATGTCATTTTGTAGTATTAGAGAGATATTATTTCGTCAATTTTAACCTCTCTATCACTAGAATGGAGGACAAGGTTCTTCTTGTATGTCTTATTATAGGCTTTTTTTGTATACCTTTTTTACCTTGGCAAGTACTTTTATTAACAGACTTAGTTCTTGTTCGTATTGTATTAATTGTATGTTTTATCGCAGCTGTGAATGTAAGCCCTATTGTAGGTATAGTAAGTCTCATAGTAATTGGTCTATTATTTATCGAACGTAATAAAGTAAAGATGAATTATTTAATGAGTACTATGCAACAGAGTAATTCCCGTTCACATGCAATTCAAAGTATAGTAAGTCCTGAAACTGCTCCTAAACAACCTGAATTTGAATCCTCTGATAGTGACTCTTCTTTAGGATTCTTTCCACAAGCTGATTCAGGGGATAATCATTTTTACCCTCTATCATCATCAATTAATCAGAAGCAGCCCTTACAAACAGAGTCATCAAATGGTGCAAAATATGCTATTAAACAATTATACAAGTGGGTAAATCCTGAACTACTTCAAGATTCTCGTATAAAGTAAATACTATAACTTATAATAAAATTTTAGTATTATTTATTCTACAACTATTGTTTTGCACACATTTGTTGTAGAACATGTTTTTGTAATAATTTCTGATTATTCATAATTGGTTTTCCTGAAAATATTGCAACAAGACGCTGTATTATATACATACACTCTTCTTGATATGTTAGAGAATCTGAATTTAGATTGTTATTATACCAATCTTTTTCTTCGGCTAAGAGTTCATCATATTTTTTAGAATCTTCCTTAGACACTTGTCCATCAGGTAGTGTCTTTATACTAGATTGAAAATTAGTCATCATAGATATAATTTTAGAAAAATTATCAACAAATCCTACAGACATCATCTGTTTTATAAAAGGATTAATCGGTCCAATATACTTTTTCTTTTTCTGTAAATTACATGACGGATATTTATTATTTAGATTTGTACTAAATGAACAAACTATACTTCCTTCACATCTATTTCCATTCACTTCTCCTGAACAACATAATAAATCACCATGATTATCAATAAATGATGTAGAACCTGACGGGCATGATAGTTGTGATGGCGATGATATAAATCCTTCTGTATATTTTTTTGCACATTGTAAAGGAAAAAATACTACAATCATTATTGTTATTATAATTGTTATAATACCTATACCAAGTAAAGCATTTGCATCCATGGATACACTCTAATATATAAAAATAAAATTAGTCTCCAACCTGAGAACCTAGTTTAGTAGCAAGTGCTTCTGTTGCATGATTTACAGGTGGAAGGCCTAACGATTTACGTGTCAAAAACATATAGGAAATTATATAAATGAGTCCTCCAAGTAATGCAAATCCTAGTATAACACCTAGAATAGTAAAAACAACATCTAAAATTTGTTTTGGTGTAATTGTTGCAGGTTGGATTTGTATATCATTTTCAGCACTTGCACTATCTACTTCATCACTGAGTCTTTTACCAGAAGAAGGATCGATTAATAATTTACCATTCTTTATATCTCTTGAACGATCAATAGCAACACATTTATATCCTGTTGTCTTTAATTTTGAGGATGCTGTTTCTTGATGAAAACCTCGAATTAATCGAAATCGTTGTGTAAATTCAGGAGTATTTACACTCAATACAATAGAATTTGAATATGGTTGTAGGATTCCATTAGTTACTTTATAATCACGTTGCCCTTTACCATCTTCCGTAAGTATATAGGAAGAAAGAAGTTTGTGGTTTAATATATCTGGAACTCCAAATAATGGTAGTGGATTTGGTAATCGTTTTACATTTTCTTGTAGGATTGTAATACCATTTGACCAATAACCAACTACAATAGTTATACTAGATGATTTATCAGTTTCTACACATGTAGAATAACGTATAATATCTGCATCAGAGCCTTTAGGAATTATTTCTTCAAAGTGTGTCCCTTTTCCTGTTAATGTGGAAATAAGTAATGTTCCTGAAGGGGATTCGACAGGTCCTTGAAATATAGGAATATTTAGTAGTGCAACTGTATTTTGTGCTTGTGATGTTGCTGTTGGTAGACCCCAAAAATGAAGCTCAGCTAGTGGTGTTGCTGACTTGGTTGTAAGTCCTGATTGTTTCGGTTGGCAGATTCGTGTGGTTTTAATAAAATATTGATTTCCACCTATGAAAAAAGTGTTTGTTCCAGTCATAGACATTTTATTTGGACTAAATTGTAGTGAAATATCATTCGGAATTACATATTTTTCCTTTTCAGGTTCAGAGTTCCATCCAGTCACTTGGATAGGAAATCCTTGTAATCCTGGTAAACAGGTTGCCATTCTCTTTGTTATATATTATTTTTATACAATTCCAGGAATATACTTAGGCCCATCAAAGTTATATACTTCTACACGCCCATCCTTACCAATTCCAGATATATGAACAGTTTCACCACCTAAGATTTCATCACAACCTATATCATCCATACAATTACGACGACCATATTTTACAGGTAGCTGAACAGGATTATATGAATCTGTACGTGTATAGTAATTATAACGATTTGAACGATACCCAGTTTGACGACCATAAAGTGGTAAGATTTGTTCACCAACTTTTATAATACCTCCTTGTTGAAAGGATTGTGGTATACCTCTTGTAGATACATTGATGGGTATTGCACCGGGTGGTAATAAAGCTCCTCGTAAATCAGGTGTTGATTGCCAGTAACGTAATGGTTCTGGAGCTTGAGAATAACGCGATTCTCCAGAAACATTGTTGAATATTTGTGTTGGTTGTATTGATTGTTTTGATTGTTTTGTTTGTTTTAATTCTCTTCTATATTTACTTGAATTAATAGTTGTTGGTCTTTTTAGATAATATATAATTGCTAATATAATAACTATTCCAATTACAAAATTTTGTTTTATACACCATATACCAGGAGGGCATTTCCTAGGCATATTCTCTAATTGTAGTTTTATAATAAATTATATTGATTTATAATTTATTAATTATATAGTACAGTATAGTATAAGATTTATTAATTAATAATTATAATGACATTCCTGCCATAGGATTTCCACCCTTTCCAAACATATCATTAAATGTACTCATAAGTTGTTTTCCATCTTGAAGCATAGGTTTCATAGTACCTAACATCCCCATGAGACTTTTTTGCGTTTCTAATAGCTTACGTGTATCATCTGTCATTTGTTTAATTTGGTCCGGTTTAAGAGCATTAAGTGCATTCATCATTGTTGTTCCAATGTCAATATGAGATCCACCTACAGCATCAGGAGGTAGTGAACCAAGTTTGAACATACCATCTGTCAATTTATCGGAAAATCCAGATGTACTCGGTGTAGGTATTGCTTTGGCTAATTCAGATGTTGCGGTAGGGGCATTTGTAGGGGCTGCTGTACCTGTTGTTGATGCTTGTGTTGTTTGTGTGGGTGTTGATGAATTTTTATCTTCAGTAGGTGATGCATCTTCAAAACTTTCCACATAGGCACTACTGAATAGTCCAAAAGGTTGAATTAGATTTCTTTGTACAATATCGTTTCCAGTTGCACCATTGCCTGTATATGTTCCACTTAGTGCGTCAAAACCTTCATAAACATCTTTATTTGCAACTTGTTTAATTTTATTTATAATTTCATTTGCACTTTCACCTTTTCCAGTAGGGAGTTGGAAACCTTCCTTTTTATTGTTCATCCATACCTTCCAAAGCACGCCTGAAAATATTATACAAGCTACAATGATTTCTAGTTTATTATTAAAACCTAGTACAATAATACCAATTGATAGACTAAATAAAACACCTGTTATTCCAATTACACTAAGACCATATACCATACAAAACATTAGGAATACATATATTAATCCTTCACGTGATGTTATACTCTCCATGCTTCCTCTAAAGTTATATCTTAATTTTATCAAATAGAAACTAATGGTGCTATAACACGTTGTAAAATCCAATACAATACTCCAGTAAATAAAGAACGAACTACGTTACCAATTGTAGTAAAATTACCACCGGGACCTAGTAGGCTCGGTGTATAGTGATTTGCAAGTAAATGTATAGCAGGTAGAGTTACAATAAATACAAGAATAGCAATAAAAATAGGTTGTTTTAGTTCATCTATCCATTGACCTTGCCAATTCTTTTGAGGAACCTCATAATTAGATTCTTTAGGGGGGCCTTCCATCTTGACTTGTTGTTGCATCTGAGGAACCATAGAATTAAAAGGTAGCGGTCCTTGATTTTGTGATACCATGCGTTGGAAATCAGCCTCCGTCGGATGGTCGTGGCCAATTAAATGTGCTGTAGCTACAGCTGGATCAGCAGCATTAGGGTATGTACTTTGCGTAGGAGATGCTTTTTGTATCCTACCACGAACACCAACAGGTGGTTGAGGAGCATTTTGATGTGGTCCTGAAGATTGATTGAGATCACTTAGTATGCTATCCACTAAGTCTCTGTCATTTGATGAAGAAGAGTCCAATTCAGAAAGTAAGGTTCCTGTGTCGGACATGGTATCTTTTACTGAATGATTTATTGAAAACAAATACTATTTAGTTGACGCGATTTACCATCCATTCAAAAGGTTCAATAACACCTGTGATGGGACACTTGGTTTCCTTAGGAGCAAACTTATAGCATGTATCGCCGATTTTATAGGCATGATCTGTAATTGTCTTTACTGAGGGAGCTTTGTAAGAGAAACAATCATTACCTTTGCATATAGGGCGTAACAATAAAATTATAAAGATTCCCATTAAGAAGCTAAAAAATGTATTGAAACGTTTATCTTTTAAAATGTCGACTAACATTCACTCCTACAATGTCTAGGTTAGAAAAGATATGGTAGTGTTAGAGATAGACAGGAATGTTACGTCACTTTAGTTTACTACCTTTCATTGCAGGTCTAATTGTTGGAGCAGTCATATTTTTTGGTTTCAAACCCGATTCAAGAGAACGCGTAGTAAAGTGGCCAAATCCTGAAAATTCAGGTAAAGTTACATATCGGGATCGCAATGGTCTTTGTTACATCTTTGAATCACAGATTGTTGATTGTGGGAAGGTAAAAGAAAAGTTACAAGCGTATTCATTTGAATAAAGCGGCTTTGGCTTTTTTCGCACGTATAATTGCCCACATACGAGCCTTATCTTGGTTACCACCTTGTTGTTTTTGCTGTCCTTGTTTCTGGTCTTCTTGCTGGTCTTCTTGCTGGTCTTCTTGGTTTTGATCTTCCTGCTCTTCAGGAATACGTTCTTGAGACTTGTCCATCCAGAAATACTTATAGGGAAATGTTCCATATTCTGCAATTACAACATCATCTCCAAGTGTTGAATCATCATAAGGAGTATCAAGATTGATTTCCTTTCCTTTAAAAACTTGATAATATTTACCTACAAATCTTGGTTCTTTTGTAATATTATTTAAATTACATTCAGCAATATGAACGGCTTGATTTGCTGTAACTACATCGTCTTTTGTTGCTGTACCCGCCTTGTATCTTTGATACGTTTTTAATAGATCACGTTTAGCAATTGTGTAAACATCTTCCTTTTCTTTACGATGTGTATTTCGTAAAGCAAATTGTTGTTGTATATATTCTATACTTGCAGGAATTTTTGTTTGTTCATTATATGTCATTGTCGTTATTGTACTCATCCTAATTACAATAAACAAATAAACTAATAGGATGAGCACAATAACAACATTTTGGATTTCTACTACAATTGGTATAGCCTTGTTTACTCTTACACTATTGTTTGGGTATTTACATACTACATATGGTATTGATGCAAATTTTCTCAAATGGCTCCTTCTTCCGACACTCGGATATGCAATAACAATTGGATTAAATTCATTTTTACAATCGACCGTTTGTGGAAAGGTAAGATTTCAACAAATCGCAATGGGAAGTTTAACGGTTCCTATTGCCATTTTATTCTTTTTAATTTTAAGTCTATCATCATTTATACGTTCTCCTATTGAATCTGCTATTCCTTATTCATTACGAGCCAAGTATGCTGGTCTATTTGCTGTTGGATTTTATATGTTTTGGGCTGGAATGTTCGGAGAGAGTATATCTTCAGGATTTGCTCAAAGTTGTCCAAAAGCTTAGGTTTAGGAAGTATTTTCAGGTAGACCCTTACCAATGTAAATATATTTAGGAATGCCACCAGCTTCTCCTGTTGCATGTGCATTCATAATATAGTATCCATCGGGTAAATTCATCGGTACCCCCTTTGCACGTTTAGATTTTACAGAAGAAAGTGATGGCATTGCTTGGATAGATTGTAGTTGTTGTGTTTCTTGTAATTTTGGTACATAGTATACACTAAAAATAAGAGTTACAATAATATAGCTGATTAATGCCCAGAGTATTGAAAAAAACCAAAATGGTAACCATGTATGTGTATTACGATTTCTTCCAATGCCAAATTCTTTCCATAAACCATCTTCTGTAAACATAATTGATGGTTTTAAAACTAAAACTATGGCTACTCCTAATAAATATAATATACCAGCAGCTATAATTTGCTGCATCTCTAGTTTTAGACAATAGAAAACAAAAATAAGTTTGATACTAGTCATCAGCACCATCATTATCATTTCCATCTCCGCCAAATGTATCATATCCTTGTTCTTGTTGTGATATATGAGGAATACCATTTACACCATCATTTAATAGACTATAATTATTTGCATGTTCAGAACGAAATTTATCCCATTGATCAGGATCATAACTATAAACTAGCTTTGTTCCACCAATTGACCAACGCCCAATTCCTAGTCTTTCTTTTTGTATTTCTATTGCACGTTCTTCTGGATTTTTTACATGTAAAAAATGAATAAATCCTTGTTTTTCTACTTCTCTTGCCTTTGCAAGTTCTTCACGAACCTTTGTTGGATTATAAGATAAATGTTCTCTATTATATTGTTTTAGTAATTTTTCTATTATATTAACAATAAATATATTCATGTTATTTTCTATCGAATGTAATAATATATATAGTGGTCCTATTAAAGTGCAACGTAAAATTTCATTCAAAAATGATTCTACTTGTATTTGTGATAGTTTCTTATCAAAAAACAATCGACTAATACGAAGTTCAGAAGAAAATTGTAACATAGAAGTTACTTTATTTGTATATATGTTTAGATTATTTAATAGTAATTCATCTAATTCTTGTCCTTCTTGTCTTTCAGAGTTTCTTAGATAAGATATATGGTTTGCAAGCATATCTGAAATTTCTTGAATGTGTTGTTCACTTAATTTATCCCTTGTACCTTTCTTATATTGTTGAGGTACACTTGATGCCTTTTCTATTTCATACTTATATTGTATACGTTGCATAGGATATAAGAAATAAGAACGTATTATTTCAATAATTCCTTCAGGGCTTTCCTGTAGCATACTTTCTATAATATTAAAGTAGTCCGTGTCAAAAATTTCTTTTAATTTATGTTGTCCTTCTTCAATTGTACTACGTATTGGTTTTAATGCATTTGCAATACTTACAGGGTCTGAACCAGCAGTTAATAAATTATTCATTCCAGTTTGTATTGCTATAGTAAAATTTTCAACAGGAGGTGTGGAAATTGAAATTATTTCATCTATAAATTGTGTAGGTTCAGTAACAAGTGGTCGTATGTATTTCTTAAATCTTGTTCTTGTATGTGATGCATCAAGAAGTTCTTGAAAAGCTATTGGGTCTGTACAAGGAATTCCTTGTCTTCCATTAAAATCAAGAATAATATTATCTACTAATTGTTTTTCTTCTAATTCTTTTTTTTCCATTTCTTCTTGTATTTTCTTCTTCTTCCAAGTAGGATCTTCTAAGTAAACATCAGGGTATAAGTATTCTTGGGGTATTTCTATATCGCACCAGTCACACTTGTGATCATATCCTATTTCGTGTGCAAGTCCTATACGAGGTCCCTTCCAACATATTTGTAGATATACACGATATGCAAGTTCTAAAGATGGTTCAGGAATAGATTCATGTAATTCACGTGCAGTAAATAGAGTATATAGAATTGATTGACGAGTAAAAGAAGGTTTTGGTGAGTAGTATCCTGGTAGTTCAGGTAGTTGTACCTTCTTCCAAAAACTGCCAGGTTCTAGTAGGGAGTTTGTACAACATGTTGTTTCTGCATAAGGATTTCCTTTAATAATGAGAGCATTTTCACGAGCATATTTATGAACTTGGCGAATCCACGCAAATGCTTGACGTTCTTGCCCTTGCTTTTTGACTCCTTCAGCAACTGTTGGTTCTTTAGCTGCATTTTCTGCAGATTCTTCAACACTCTCTATTTTTGGTAGGAAGTTGAATGGTAGCTTTTCACCAGGTCTTCCTGAACTAGTTAATGAACCATATAGTTTACTAATATACTTACGTTTACTTTCTAATTCTTGTTGGATCTTACCATCATGTTCTAAGATATAATTAATTGATTTTAGTATAGATTCATAAATAAATTTTTCTCGATCATCCTTCTTACTAATTGTATGAAATCCGTATTCAAAAAGTTTATCTAGATCAGAATCTTTTTTGAAATTGGGTATAAATTGCACTAGAGCACAAACCATATAGTGAATTCCAATTGAATCATCTTTTGATTCAGGTTTTGCATCCGCAATTAAGGGATATCCACTAAAACCAGCCTTACATCCTTCAATGATATATCGTACAATATAATCAGGTGTATGTGTCTGAATATCAAGAAGAACTAGTGCAGATACAATTGCAATCTTATTTCGTGTTACATAGTAAAAGTATTGTTTTTGATTATATGGTTTCTTAGATTTTTTATATTCTTCTTCAAAACGTTTTTCTGATGCAATTCGTGATTGTATTGATACTTCTGCACGTTCTACAAGATTTTTATAAGATGGACCACTTAGTTCAATACCTAGTGTATCACATAGTATAGTAGCAATCTTATAACATTCATTTTGTATCTTATTTGGAAAATTAATTTCTTCATATTTTCTTATACTACCTCCTGAAAGAAGTTTCTCTAGTTCTTCAAAATCTTTTTGGTCTTGATCTACTAATTCTGAACGACCCATTAATGGCTTTCCATTATCATCAAATTCAATACTTGTATCAAATTCCATTTCTGCAATAGGTAGACCACAGTTTCTACATATATGATTTCTTCCAAATGTACCACCTGCATATCCAAGAACAATTTCTTTTTGAATTGTATCTTTTTCTTTGGGATGAAGATATTGCTGAATTTGTAAAAGTTCATGATGACATAGTAAGTGTTGATCACAAACAGAACAATTTATCCAATTTTCTTCACGATCACCTTTATACATATTTAAGAATTTTGACAAGGCTATGATTCTTTGTACATCATCCTTGATTTTGCGAATAATTGTTAGTGCATCTGTATGTTCACATGGATTTGGTACTGGAGGAAATCCACGCTCACGTTCTAGTTGATTTATTTTTTCAGCATAATATAGTTGTTTAGTTAATTCATCTCTTGCAAAATTATTCATTTCTATAGTAATTGAATTTTGGTCCTTACTTAAAATAGAAAGTAAATAATCTTTTGCATGCATATATAAAAAAGAAAATATGGATATATCTATATCTTTATAATTTGGAGACTGTGATTCTAATTGTCTATATAGCTTTTGAAAAGTAGGATAGGATTCAATAATTGATTTAATATTGTTATTAAATATGTTATCTTTAAAAATTGGATTTAACGTGAAAGAATTTGTAGGTACTAAACTCTTACGTTTATTATGAATAATTGTGCGTATTGAAGCTATATTTTCATCAATACGCTCATATAGTATACGTTCTTGATCAACATTTAATTCTAGTTCATATATTCCAAGATCAAACTTTAGTGGTTTAATATCAGCGTGTCCAAGTGTAACAATATTTTGTAATAGTAGTTGAAAATAATCTGAAAATGTTGTAGTTACATAGGAATTTGTAGACTTGTCAAGATAGGTAATTTTTTGTGCGTCTTTTTTATCCTTGTCACCTTTGAAAGTACTGATAATTTTTTTCATATCTTTAAATTTATCGGCATTGGTCATATGACTACGTAGTATTGATTCCCATAAAGATCCAAAGCGAGTAGGTCCTATATTTCCTGATAATAGGGATTTATAAGGAAAGAGTAAGTGGCCTTTTACTTCAGCTTTGTCTGCTGATATTGATATTTCACTACCTCCTTTTAATGAACTACGTAGTGTAGGTCCGTGCCCACGACGTAAGGATTGATCTATTTTTCCAGTAAAGTCTTCAGGATAGTTTTCAGGTTCAATATCATCTCCCTTTTTATTTGAAAATACTTCCTTTGGTAAGTTTAAAAGTCCTTGAAGTTCTTTAGAGCCAGGAGGAAATGAACGAAAATATTCGGCATCTGTTGAAAAGGCTGTACCGTTTGTTGTGTATTGATCACCAAGAGGATAGTTAGAAAAGTATTTATTAAGAACTATGTGCCATCTAGGAAGGCCAATTCCAGGTTCACCAACAGGTATATCTCCCTGTTTTTCAAGAATTTGATTTGATTTAATAATTAGTGTGTATAAATTATTAACTATATATTGTTCACCTATTAATTCATTTTTCTTTGTTGAAGTAACTATACGTTTTGTATTTAGTATTGGGCGAGCTATCGGCACATTACGTTGTTCTGAAAATAGATCTTCTAATGATTGTAAAGATATTTGTTCTTGACCTTCTATAGAACCATCAATCTTTCGTTTAATAATACTATTTTTTATACTACTAATAATTTCAACAATAAAACGGATCTTTTTTATAATTTTTGGATTCTTTTGGCTTTCTATAGGTACAGATGATAGTAGGTCAGAATAGAGTTCACTTTTTTGAGTTAGTTCAGGATAAATACGTTCTTCCTTATTGATTTCTTCTACAAGTGCAATACCTGCTAGTTCTCCTTCTTCAATAACTTCATCCTCTTGATTTTCTTGGGTTATTTGTTCTTCAGACTGAGGAGGGACTTGAACTTCTTGTTGTTGGACTTGTGCTGATGTACGTAGTATAATAAATGGTAGTTCATGAGGTATTCCTTTTTCTTGAAAATCAATGGTAATTTGTTCTTTTGTTTCTGTATTTTCAAGAATAGCTTTATCATTATTATCTTTTGAATTTATTTGAATAATTTCATATCTTGCAATTGTTTCACCAGTATTATCAATACCATCGAGAACCTGGCCTACACGAAAGGAATGAGTATCAATAAATCCTAGTTGATGTCCCTTTGTAAGAAGAATTATATCAGGTTCACCATTACTATCAGAGAGTATACCAAGATCGGGGTCAAATTCTCCATCTTGTAATGGAAAATTATAGAGTCTATCACTTACTCCATCAGGTAAGATTTTTAATAAGTCATTATTCACATAATAAATAGTTCCTGTGACCTTGCCATATTTTGTTGTATTTATACTAATTCTATCTCCAAGATATAATGATTCATTATCATTTTCCTCTTCTTTTTGCGGTTCTTGTTCTTGTTCTTGTTCTTTTTCTTGAATCATTCCTTGTTTATTTTGAGAGTTTTCTTGTTCACTGTTTGAAAAATCTAGTGGTTTTGTTATTGATCCTTGATTATTAGAGCTATCCTCCTCATTTTCACTCATACGGGATATCCTATTCTTCTGTAATTAAAATTATGTTATAGTTTTGTTAAAAAATTGAACCAGAATTTGGCTTAAACAATTAACATAAGAAAGAAGATAGAATGCCTTACCAAGTAAATGTGTTTCAGAACTGGGTTTCTTCTTATAAGTCTTGGGATGAACTAAAGGCATGGCTAACATCTGAAGCTGGTGGTCTACTCAATGTAATTGAACCGTCTAATTCCAAGTATGCTCTTGTACGTTATGCACGTAATGTATCTAAGATGAATGGAGTACCTCATGCACGTTGGTGCCGAAGTGTCATTGTCGACAAGGAGAGTCGTATTCCTGTATCTATTTCTCCGCCGAAGTCATCTGAGCTAACTGATGATTCTGTTGGCTCAGCTGTGGTTGCAGAAGAATTTGTAGAGGGTACAATGATGAGTATCTTTCATAGTGGAAGTGATGAGACCCCTAATGTAGCTACCCGTGGCCGCATCGGTGCTGATAAGTCCTTCTATGAAACCTCTCCTAGCTTTCGTTCCATGCTTGATGATGCTATGAAGGCTCAGAGTGTAACCTTTGGTGATATTCTTCCTTCTTCTGGACTACACCGCTTTGCAAGTGTAGTACTACAACACCCTATGAATCGCCTTGTAAAGAATGTAGTGTCTCCTTGTATATATGTAGTTCACCAAGGCTGGGTAGAAAATGATGGAACTGTATACATTGAGGAGGATTCAAGTGTATTCAAGAAGGATTTGAGTGTACCCACTTATTCTCTTGAGTCTGTTCGTGGTGCAAAGTCTGTAAAGGAGTGGGTTGCTATTCAAACTCAAATTCGTGACTTTGGCTGGCAGGGACTTGTACTAAAGGATCGTCAAGGCAATCGTTGGCGTGAACGTAGTGAGTCCTATGAGACAGTACGTCGCCTACGTGGAAATGATTCCACGAGCAAAGAGTGCTATACTCGTCTACGCAAGAATAAGTCATTAGATCAGTATCTTGCTCTATATCCTAGTGAAAAGACTAGTTTCTATAATCTTGAGGGTGTACTACGCAAGAATACTCGTAATCTCTATCACTTCTACATTGATACGTTTGGTACTCGCAAGGTAGTATTCCACGAACTTCCTTGGCCCTACAAACACCATGTAAGTGTACTCCACAACTACTTCAAGGATGTTCTACGCAAGGATAAGAAACGTGTAGAACTTGATACTGTAATCCGCTATGTAAACTCACTAAACTTTCTTGATACGGTCAATATGCTAAAGGAGCATAGGCTAGAGATTGTAAAGAAGATCGTATCTGAACCTGTAGTAGATGCTTCTCCTACGGATAATGATGTTCCTCCTTCTCATGCAGAAGTAATCACTCCTCGTCTAAAGGCAGTAGAGACTTGATGATATAAATAAGTGGTCTAAACTTTCATTATTAATATTAATTAATAGTAATAATGGAAGATCTACAAGATCTACAATTAGATACTGTGTATATTACTTCATTATATAAAATACAATCAAATTCTAATATTGAAGGATTACAAGAATTATTTATACCTTTTTTAACTCTTAATATTCCTATTATTATATTTACAGATATTGAATCATTACATTATGATAATGAATTTATAACTTGTATATATCTTCCTAGAAGTAATTTAATTTCTTTTACTCAAAAAACTGCCAAACTTCCTGAATATAGAAATAATGAAAAGGATACATTAGAGTTTTTACAATTAATGAATGCAAAGCCTGAGTTCTTATATCGTGCTACGAAATTAAAACCTGCTAAGAATTATGTTTGGTTTGATTTTGGAATCTTGAAGATTATTAAAAATCAATCAAAGTTTTTAGAAACTATGAAAGTACTTGATAGGTATGCTATTGATAATAAGATTGTAATCCCTGGTTGTCTTCCTAAAAATTCTGTAAATTTAAACACATTATTTATATTTCCTATTTGGAGATTTTGTGGAGGATTATTTATTGCTTCATCTAAGATTATTGAAAGATTTTATTATTTAAATTTAACAGAGCTTAAAAAATGTTTTGAATTACAATCATTAACATGGGAAGTAAATATATGGGCATCTATTGAAAATAAACATTCTGAACTATTTTCATGGTATTCTGGTGATCATAATGATACAATTTTACCACAAGAGATTAAAGTTAAAGATACACCAGTTCTTTTAAATAATAAAAAGAAGTTAATATTATTAACAATGATTAAGAATGAGTCTAGAGCAATACGACGTTGTCTGGATGCAGCACGTTCTATCTGTGATGCAATTTGTATATGTGATACTGGTTCTACAGATAATACATTAGAGATTATTAGTGAGTATTTGGAGCATAGTCAAGTTCCTGGAAAAGTATATAACCATGAATGGAAAAATTTTGGACATAATAGATCACTGAGTTTTCTAGCATGTGTTGACTATTGTAAGGAACTAGGCTGGGATTTAGATTCTACATACGGAGTGCTTATTGATGCTGATATGATACTTTGTCGTGGTCCTAAATTCTCCAAGGATGAATTAATACATGAAGGATATACACTTATACAAAAATCACCAGGTGTAGAATATTCTAATGTTCGTTTAGTACGACTAGGATTTAATTGGAAGTGTCTAGGTGTAACTCATGAATACTGGGATGGATATAATCCATGTTTTTTACCAATTGATTTTGCATATATTAATGATGTAGGTGATGGAGGTTGCAAGGATGACAAGTTTATACGCGATGTAAAATTATTAGAAGCTGGATTACAAGAAGAACCTAAAAATGAACGATATTTATTTTATTTAGCACAGAGTTATAAAGATTCTGGAAATATTGATAAATCAATAGAATTTTATAATAAACGTATTACTGCAGGAGGATGGTATGAAGAAATTTGGTACAGTATGTATACTCTTATGAAACTCTATGCGGAAAAGAAAGATGCACCAATGGTGGAAATGTGGGGACAGAAGGCATATGAATATCGAAAAGAGCGAGTGGAAAATATATTATATCTTGTAAGGTTTTTTCTTGATAAACGTCAATATTTTAAAGCATGGCACTATTGGACTCTTGGTAATGGAACTCCTAAACCTCCTGATTTATTATTTATTGAACCTGAAGCATATACATATGGTTTCGATAAAGAATTGATAATTCTTCATAATTATGTAATGCCTCATAAGAAAAAAGATATATTAGAGCATACAATACGATACTTTAATACTTATAAAGATGGCTGGTCGTATTCAAATTTAAAATGGTTTGTTGAAAAGTTACCAATTAAAAAACATGAAATTGAATTTCAACCTATTGGAGATTTTACTCCAACAAGCACAAGTTTCTGTAGACAGGAAGATGGTAAGTATCGTGTAAATGTACGTTATGTAAATTATAGAATTCAGCCTGATGGAAGTTATATGATGTTTGAGAATGGTATTCTAAATCGTAATCATGCAGTCCGTACTATAAATTATGAGTGTATTATGGATTCAAAATTTAATATAGTAAGTCCTCTTCAACTAATGAATATAGAAGATATTCCCAAGCATGCAAGTCATATTAAAGGTCTTGAAGATGTTCGTATATTTATGAAGGAAAATCAACTACATTATATTGCGACAACACTTGAATATTCTTATAATGGTAAAATACGCCAACATACTGGAAAGTATTCTATACAAAATCATAGATTTGAAAATAATCGTTCTATTAAACCTCCTAGTGAAACAGATTGTGAAAAAAACTGGATTCCTTATAAAGAAAACAAAATTATTTATAAGTGGCATCCTTTCCAAATTGGTTCTATTTCTAATGATTCCGACACACTTGTAATTGAATCAAATCAGGAAACTCCTTGGTTTTTTTCAAATATGCGTGGTTCATCTACACTAGTCGAAGAAGGTGAATATTTATGGGGTATAACACATATTGTAATTTATGAACAACCTCGTAAATATTATCATATAATTGTAAAAATAGATCCAACTACAGATAAACTAATAGCATATACAAATCCATTTTATTTTGTAAATAATTCTATCGAATACTGTCTTGGTTTAGAAAAACGTGGAGAAGTATTTTATTCATTTATATCACAAAATGATGCAAATCCTATTTTTGTTGAATGGAATGAATCTGATTTAATTTGGAAAACTATACATATATAATAGTAGGGTTTATAATCATGTCTAAGTATACAATGTTGGTTATAGCTGTTCTTGTATTTATTTTTGCTTATATAATTATAAGTAGTTATTTTTCTACATCAGTTGAAGGATTTTTTGCAAGAAAGAAACGCAAGGCTGGTAAGAAGGGTAAGAAGAGTAAGAAAGCTAAGAAAGGTAAGAAAGGTAAGAAAGCTAAGAAAGGTAAGAAAGGTAAGAAGGGTAAGAAGGGCAAGAAGGGCAAGAAGGGCAAGAAGGGTAAGAAAGGTAAGAAGGGTAAGAAGGGCAAGAAGGGCAAGAAGGGCAAGAAGATTGGTGCTGGTGCCGATGCTGTGATTGGTGCCGATGATGTGATTGGTGCCGATGCTGGTGTTGGTATTGGTATTGGTGCCGATGCTGCGATTGGTGCTGGTGCTGGTTTAGATGCTGGTGCTGGTGCTGGTGCTAGTGCTGGTGCTGATGCTGGTGTTGGTTTAGATCCTGGTGTTGGTGCTGGTGCCGATCCTGGTGCTGGTGCTGGTTTAGATGCTGGTGTTGGTGCTGGTGCCGATCCTGGTGCTGGTTTAGATGCTGGTGCTGGTGCTGGTGTTGGTTTAGATGCTGGTGCTGGTGCTGGTGCTGGTGCTGGTTTAGGTGCTGGTGCTGATGCTGGTGCTGGTTTAGGTGCTGGTTTAGGTGCTGGTGCTGGTGCTGGTGCTGGTTTAGGTGCTGGTGCTGGTTTAGGTTCAGATGCTGGTTCAGATTCTGGTTCAGATGCTGGTTCAGATGCTGGTTCAGATGAAGGTTCAGATGAAGGTTCAGATGAAGGTTCTGACGAAGGTTCTGACGAAGGTTCTGACGAAGGTTCTGACGAAGGTTCAGATGAAGGTTCAGATGAAGGTTCTGATGAAGGTTCAGATGAAGGTTCAGATGAAGGTTCAGATGAAGGTTCAGATGAAGATTCAGATGAAGGTTCAGATGAGGTCGATGATTCAGCGGATGTTGATGTAATTGGTTCTGCAGAATCATTCAAGGATATGAACTATAGTTTACTGCCTGGATTTAACACAAAAAATTCACACTATATTAATAGTAATAATATAAATACAAAGACTTATAAACTAACACCTCGTGATATAAATAATGCACAGATAGTAAATAGAAATAGTTTATATAAAGGTAAAAAAAATGAATCTGGACCTAAAACAAGTCCTGTGTTAGATCAAGGAAGTTGGTTTAGTATACATGTACTTTCAAAATTTTTTAATTGAAAATCTATTTAAACAATTATAAATATACGTTATAGAACGAGATGAGTGACATTGCCATTGGTATTGATCTCGGAACAACGTATAGCTGTGTGGGTGTTTGGCAGAATGACCGTGTAGAAATTATTGCTAACGATCAAGGAAATCGTACGACTCCTTCCTACGTTAGTTTTACGGCTGAAGAACGTCTTGTAGGTGATGCTGCGAAGCAACTTGCAGCCAATAATGCTAAGAATACTATTTTTGATGCTAAGCGTCTACTTGGTCGTCGTCTAAACGACTCTACTGTAGTTGCTGATCGTAAGCTATGGCCGTTTAATGTAATTGATGATGGTGCTGGTAAGCCTAAGCTAGAGGTACAATTCAAGGGTGAAACGAAGCAGTTCCTACCTGAAGAAATATCTGCGATGGTACTTACAAAGATGAAGTCAATTGCTGAGGGTTATCTTGGTCAGGCTGTAAAGAGTGCAGTAATCACGGTACCTGCGTATTTCAATGACGCTCAACGCCAAGCGACAAAGGATGCTGGTGCGATTGCTGGACTCAATGTACTACGTATTATTAACGAACCGACAGCTGCGGCGATTGCGTACGGTCTTGATAAGGTAGGTACTTCTAAGAAGGCACAAAATGTGCTAATTTTCGATTGTGGTGGTGGAACGCACGACCTTTCAGTCCTAACTATCGATGACGGTGTTTTCGAGGTACTCGCTACCGCAGGGGACACCCATTTAGGGGGAGAAGATTTTGACAATTCTCTAGTAGACTATTGTGCTACTGAGTTTGAACGTAAACATAAAGTAAGTATTCGTGATTCTGCCCGTGCTATGCGTCGTCTACGCACGGTTGCTGAGCGTGCCAAGCGTACGCTATCTAGTGCCACGCAGACTACAATTGAAGTAGACAGTCTAGCTGAAGGAATTGATTTTAACATGGTCATTACTCGTGCAAAGTTTGAACAACTATGTGAGCCTATGTTTAAGCGTACCACGGCTCCTCTTGACCAACTACTCCGTGATGCCAAGATTACTAAGAATGATATTGATGAAATTGTAATGGTAGGTGGAAGCACTCGTGTGCCTCGCATTCGCCAACTTGTCAGCGACTACTTCAACGGCAAGAAGCTTAATGACAGTGTAAATCCTGATGAGGCCGTTGCCTATGGTGCGGCGGTCCAAGCCCACATCCTAACCAACGGAAACAAGAGTAATGATCGTACTAGTGAAATGATTCTCCTTGACGTAGCTCCTCTAAGTCTTGGACTCGAGACAGCTGGTGGTGTAATGACGGCGGTAATCAAGCGTAACTCTACGATCCCTAAGAAGGCTAGTCAGACTTTTAGCACGTACTCTGATAACCAACCTGGAGTATCTATTCAAATCTTTGAAGGTGAACGTCAATTTACTCGTGATAACAACCTACTAGGAAAGTTCCAACTTGATGGAATCCCTCCTATGCCTCGTGGAGTTCCTCAGATTGAAGTAACGTTTGATGTAGATGCGAATGGAATTCTAAATGTATCCGCTGCTGAAAAGAGCACGGGTAAGAGTAATAAGATTACGATTACCAATGATAAGGCTCGTCTAAGCCGTGATGATGTAGAACGTCTTGTAGCGGAGGCTGAGAAGTATGCGGCGGAGGATAAGGCTCGATTTGAAAAGGTAGAAGCACGTAATGGGCTAGAATCGTATCTTTACAATGCACGCAACAGTGTAACGGATGCGAAGGATAAGCTATCTAGTGATGATGTTTCAAGTGCGAATGCAATGGTAGATGAAGGTATCAAGTGGCTTGCAGAGAATGAATCTGCGGAAGTTGATAATTTCAAGGAAAAACAAAAGGAATATGAAGGTAAGCTTGGACCCATCCTCATGAAGCTATACGGTTCTTCTGCTCCTGCTTCTGATGGTGATATGAAGATGGATGAACCTCCTAAAAAGGAACCGAAGATTGAAGAAGTTGACTAAGCTTTTGGGGCCTTTGACAATAAATACTTTCCATATGGAAATATTTGACGTAAAGCAATTTGTTGAATAGCATCCATACTAGGAAAAATATCATTTTGTAACCATTTTGCAATTTGCTCTTTTTGTTTTAGACAAGCATGAAGATAGACCTTTTGAAATAAATAAGGCCAATCTTGATTCTCATTAAATAAACTAAAGATATATTCTTTTAATGAGTCAAACGAGTCAGTCTCTATATAATGTTTACATATACGAATAATATCATCCATATTATTCGTATATATAATTGTTTTAAATTAATCAATTTTAGGTTAATGTAGTGTAAATAAATATAAAAGCTGGTCTAAGTTACCCAACATTTCATCACGAATATTGAATAAGTCAGTATCTGTTTGGACTAGTTCCTTAGGAAGGGTCTTTACAAGGTGGTTTATACAAGCTTTTACAAATTTTATAATACTTGATTCAGATAAGTTTTGTAATTTAAATGTATTATTTCGGGAAGTTAATTTAGGTCTTCCATACTTTCCCATATATACTTCCACATATTTATCAATTAATTCATCTAGTTTTTCTAAAACCATGTCTGTGGCTTTATGTTTACTGTAACTATGCGTTTGCCAATGATAGACTTTAATTTGCTCTCTCATTGTCATAAAAAAGTTTATTGTATCACCACTCATTCTATCCTAGTAAGACCTTATTGTTTTAATGTAGGACGACGAATGATTTTTAGTTTTCCAGTTGCAGCTTTAGCTGATACTTGTTGCGTCGCTTGTTTCTTAAGAGCTAGATTGACCCATTCATTGTACCAAGTACGAAACATCTGAACACAACCATTCATTGCTGCAGTTAGTGCACGACGAGCCGTTGCTTCAGAACCATCTTCACAACCAATACGAAAGATTAGTTCATCACGGAGAGGAATAACATCAGGAGCAGCAAAGGTAATTTCTCCCTTTCCAATCAAGTTTTCATCTAACCAGTTTTGTATACAATTTCCCAGTGTATAATCTTGTTTTTGAAAGATAAAGTCCCATCCAGAAATACGTCCAGAAGCTGGTTGTACAACAACATCAATTGGTAGACTTTCACCAGCATATTTTTCACACATAGCTATTCCATTTTCACATGCACGTGCTACAATATAGGAAGGGTGGAGTACACCAGCAGTCTCGACTGTGAAATCAAAACTATAGGGTTCTCCATTAGTATCCTTCAGATAACAACGATTAATTTCAAGAGTTTCAAATTCTTTAATAAGACTCTTTAACTTTTCAGGTTCTTTTTCTAGACCTGCTTCACCAACTTTTATCTTTTTTACTCTATCTAACCAAGATTCAAAGACGGCTTTTTGAGGTGCATGTTCAGAATTATAACCAACTTTAGGATTTGTAGGATGTTTGTCAAGTGTATTTGAATATGCACATTGTCCTGTGGGAATCCATCGAGCATTTTCACGACCAGTTCCTCGAGTTGCCTTTGCTGTAAAGTGTAACTTTTCAGGGTTTCCACCAGGTAGAAGAGGTTTTAGAACAGCAATAAGAGAAGTTTGTTTCGTTACAGGATGAGGTTGAAAGAATAAGTTTGAAGGACGTTGTACAAGTTCCTCACCAACCTTTTCAAATACCTTAATATCTGATGCAGTTACATCTTTTGTTGTATCCGATTCATTTGTAACATCAAGAACAAATTCATACTTGTCAGCATCCCAGTCCATAGGCTTGGTTACAATAATCGGTAATAGACCAATACGATGTGCTAACATTTCATTTGTCATAGGAGTAGAGTTTTCCAAGACTTTTACATCGCTTGTACTTCCATCCTCCCGAATATCAGCTGCAAACGCTACATTTTCAACTGCTGTAATACATAGACGACGTAACGTATTTGCATAGATGTAGTGTGATGGTGAAAGAGTAAAGCTAATCGTCGGTGGACGAGGTCCTTCTAGTTCTTTAAGATTATGAAATACGGATATCATCCTTACTAGTAACTAATTAGTTTTTATTCATTCAATTTTAGGTCGTTGCGTCTATTTCATAATGTTTCTCTCTTTGACTTCAAAAGAAAGTAGTGTGGTATGAGTACTACATCCGGAGAACAAAAGCATATTTGCTTTTATAGTAATAAATGCAGATGGTCAGAAGCATTTATAAAAGCAATTTCACAAACACCTTATAAACATGAATTTCATTTTATCTGTGTTGATGTAAAACCTAATGGAAGTCGTGTAAAACTTCCTGGTTGGTTAAAAAAGGTTCCAACCCTTGTTATCAAGGGTGAAGATGAACCTCGTACCGACGGTAGTGTAATGAATTGGTTGTCTGAAAGAAATGTTTTACGGAAACCTGAAAATGCACAGAAACAGAGTGAACCCGAACCATGGATAAGTGGAGAAATGGGTGGTTCTTATACAAAGAGCTTTAGCTTTCTTGGATCTAAAGATACAAATGAAGCTCCTGAAGGTGATTTTTCATTCTTAAATGGTCAGAGTGCTGTATCTACAAAGACAGCTTCTGATATGCCTGGTGGAGGCCTTGGTGCACGTGGTCAACAAAAGTCGAAGAAAGAAGATTTATTTGATAAACAAATGCAAAACTACATGACTCAACGTTCTCAAGGTATGCCTCCTCCTGTAATGCGTAGTTAAAAGGTTACTATAAAATAACTTAAACATTATAGTATATTATATTATAAGATGTCTTCTCTTTCTCCTCTAACAGGGTTTTGTAATATGCTTGTTCGTTTCTTTGAAGAGCTAAAAACAACATTTCCTGAACAACGCGAAATTAGTGCAGCTCTAGAAACGATTCAAGGAGCAAAACGTATTAATCCTCGCCTTATTCTTGATATGTTTTATGAAAATGTGACCAAGCATCTAAAAGAGGCTATTGCAAAAGAAGATGTAGACTATATTGTTTCCTATGGTCGTATGAAGATTAATCAACAATATAATGAAATTATGTCCGCTATTACAATTTTTGATAATCATTGGGCTGGACTAAGTGATTCAAATAGAAGTGCTATTTGGAAGTATCTGAAAGTACTTGTTGCCTTAAGTGAAAAGGCACAAAGTGATCGTATATAGATATAAAAGATCTGCGTAAAGACTTTATTCTTCTCTTGACAAGATAAGAACAGAGACATGGCAACAAATCCGTTTACCGACACATTTCAAAAGATGTATGTTGAATTTGCCAATGAACTAAAGGCCACAATACCTGAAATAGCTTCTGCTATTAATGCTTCACTTGATTTAGATACAGATGAACGTCTATCAAATTTCATTGAGCATGTTCTACCCCTATGTAAGGTTGTTCGTGAAAATGATGTAAATCCTGGTCTTGTACTACCATGTGTACAAATTCCTGATAGTGTTTGGACATCACTCGGTTTTAAGAGCCAGTCTGCAATTCAAGAATATCTCAAACTACTTTCATTCTGCTGTATGTATAATAATCAAAAAGCTGATGGTAGTATCCCTGAAGGAAGTGTAAATGACTTTGCCGAAACTTTCTTAAATATGTGGCGTGAAAAACTAGATACTATTGATTTTGATAGTCTTTCTAAAAAATTATCTAGTATTCTAGGATCATTAGGACCTTCTGCATTTCCTAAACTTCCCGAACGTCTCTTAAAAGGTCATTTAGCAAAACTTGTTGAAGAACTCATTCGTGAATTCAAACCTGAAGACTTTGGCCTTACACCTGAAGAACTTTCCGCTTGTGATTCTCATCCTGCTCGTGCCTTTGAACTTTTAACAGAAGTCTACACAAAAAAACCGGAACTCTTACAAAATGCTATAAAGCGTATTGCTTCTCGTCTACAAGAAAAGATACGTCGTGGTGAACTACGTCCCGAGCAAATTGCTCAAGAAGCTGAAGAATTAATGAAGGATTTCACTGAAAATAATGCCTTTACTGAACTGATGAAGAATTTTAAGAATATTTTTGGAATGGAAGATCCTGAAGTTGCGAGACAAATAGGTCGTCCTGAAGATGCTCGTCGTAGCATTGTAAGAGAACGCCTTCGTAAAAAATTAGAAGCCAATCGAAACAATAAATGGTAAATTAGAGAGGCATATGCCTGATTCATGTCCATGTGAAAAGCTTTGGATTGAAGATTCATCAGTGTTAATGAAGAAAAATATTCTTGTAGATGATGTTTGTGAGAGTAATAATATTAATGCTTTTACTCGTGCATCAATTCTTGCACTAATTCTAGGATTTATATTAACACCTATGGTTGGTATAGGTGCATTTGGAATTATATTATTAATTCTTATACTCTTATATCATCGCTGGATTTTTGCTAAAATATATCCATTTCAAAAAAGTGTTATAAAGGATGATAAAAAAGAAAATTTTGAAGGATCTAGTATACGTCCTGATCTAAAAGAAGAATCCGCCTTTCCGATTATATCAACTCCTGCAGCAACATTTTTAACAAAACCAACAGCTAACAATCCCTTTATGAATGTTCTCTTGGATGAAATAACATATAATCCGAATCGCCCTGTTGCAGACCCTATTGTACATCCTATGAACCAAATTATACTTGATGAATACTTCCGTGTACAATGGAATAGTGATCCTACAGATGTTTTTGGTCGCACACAAGGACAACGTCAATTCTATACAATGCCTAGTTCAAGTATTCCCAATGACCAAGGCTCGTATCAAAATTGGTTATATCTCATACCTGGAAAAACATGCAAGGAAGGAAATGGAAAAGCTTGTATACCTGGTACACAAGGTGCTGTAGTTCCATCATTAAGTTCACCAAATTAATTAGAGTAAGTAAATATTATTTAAATTACTATTTTAATAATTGTAATTTAAAGTTTCGTTAATATAAATAATCTTATTTCTTTAAATTCTGTGTTTCTAAGAAACCTTTTTTACCACAACGAAACTTTTTAAGTGTACGACCTCTTGAACCTAAGACTGAACGAACACAAATAGCAATTGCAGCCGATTCTTTTGAAGATCCTTTACGAACTTTTATAGTTTTACGAATATTTTTTATACAACGACAAAATGTTTTTGATAATTGTGTTCTTTCAGACATTCTTTCTACTAAGAATTTCTTTTATATCTTCAGAGAGATGGAAATCAATCGTCTGACAAATGTTCGTGATGACCTTTGTGCTGTACAACAATACTACAAACAATCTACTGGTCCCGGTGCTTATACAACAACTAATTTAGTTCCGGATGCTCGTGAAGTAAACCCTTTAGCGATTGACAGCTTCATGATGTTTCCTCGTGAAGGCTATGGTATTAATAATCCATCTATAGATTCTGAAAGTCTCTTAAAAAATCAACCTGGGTTTTTAAGTAAACGTTGTAATACTCGTCAACAAGCTCGTCCTTTCCTAGGTGTTCCCTATATGGGAGGTGGTCGTGGTAATGCAGAAGTGGAATCTGTATTACAACATGCTGAATATAGTCGTATGGGCAAGGCGTGTGATACTGTAACAGAAACTTTCTTTGTTAATCAATATACACCTCTTGTACCTACTCTTGCTGCCAATATTCAAGATCCTAAGAATCTCATTCCCGAAGTAGCTGCTCAGGGATGGATGCGTGGTGGTCTACCTAGTCGTGAGTATATACGTAATGTAAATTGCTAAAGTATTATCATTTCTCTAGTAGAATGGCTCAATTTGCAGCCTTTACACTTGCTCAACAAGGTGAAGAATATGTAAATGAAATATTAACAACAAATCCTTCTTGGGTTCGTGAAGATAATATAGCAGTTTATGATTTAAATACACCTAATCGTGTTGTTCGTCAAAATTATTCTTCTGCTGAAAATCGTCTTGTAAGTCCTCCTGCAAAACGCCATATTCTTGGTCTTGTTGGTGGAAATGATGTAAGTCGTTTAGCCGCCAATCCTCAAGACATTGAAAGTGACCTACGTAATCTTACTCGTCCTCTTACAAATTGTCCCGATCGTGAGTATAGTCCTTTAGTCAAAGGTCAAGAGAAGTTAATTATTAATAATCGTAAGACAAATATTGCTATTGATCTAAGACCTATACACTTACCTGAATATCAAATGTGGGCATATGCTTCAGTATTTGCACCTCTTCCTTTACAAAAAGAAACATGTAGTCGTCCTGAAAAGTATTAATAAATATACTATAGAATGGGTGGATTTATACGTTATTTTTATAATATCTTTAAAGCTATATCCAATATTTTTAAAGCTATTTTTGATGTATTTGTAAAAATTTATGGCGTCTTTGTTGCAATATTTAAAGTATTTATAGCTATTTTTAATGTATTCATGGCATTTATAAGTTTTTTCTTAGCTATTTTTGGCGTAAAAGTAAAGGATGATAAGAAAATTAAACCTAGACGCTAATATAATGATATGATTACTTAATAGAATGAATCAGGAATCTAATACTATACGTCATACCGGTCGCGTAATTAAACCAGTAGAAAAAAAACGTGAATACCTACAACAAAGAATTAATTTCTTGTTTCAAAAATTAAAAAGAAATTCAGACAAAAAAATGAATTCAGGAATCAAAAAAAAGATGGCTAATTTAGAAGCTGAATCAAAAAAATATTCCACAATTCTTCAAGGTGTTTCACGTAAACGCGCGAAAACCTTAAAAAGATTATCTGGTTTAAAAAAAGTACATATGAATAGAACACTACAACGTATTAAGAAGGCTAGAAATAATCTTACTCGTAAACACCGTATGCTATCAACTGTTCATAAAGAAAAAAATAATGATGTTAATAATCTAGCTTCTATGATAAGTAAGGTAAAAGTTTAGATATGAAGATGTATGGTTATTATACTATTGATTTAAAAACAAGAGAATATATTGACATAAATCCATCCATTGTTATTTTATGTTCTACCTTTATTTTACAAGAACATATAATTGAAATAATAATACCAATTGTTATACAATTGGTAATTATATTATCACGTATTGTCTGCATGAATATATAGTATAGAAATATCCTTATGTAGATTAGGAGATGAGTGAGGAGTGTTCCCTACCCCAACAATCATGGACACGGCCTCGTATGGATCCGTTCCATAGTCTTGATGATATGAGAATTACAAGTTTTGCTCTACGTTACTATATAAATCCTCCCGAAGCTAATTGTCCGTCTATGTTTCCTGTTGAACCTACAACACGTATTCAAATGCAAGGAAATTCATGGCCTCAAGCTCAATGGCGTACAGATATTGAAACTGACTTAAAAGGTATTAATCGTTTCGGAAACAGGGTTCGTTGTGATGAAAAGCTGTATAATCCCGAACAAAATAAGTTTAATTCTACACCTCTTGAACATGCTCAAGATGGTACCTTTCCCTTAAACTTTAACAGACTACACAATCCTCCTTGCACTTTACGTGCAACTGGTTGGAATCGTTGGGATACATTATTCCACAATCCTCAAGAAACATTTGAACAACCTTTTGACTGGTTTGTTCCTGCTCGTCTTCTAGATAAGGAACGTACAAAGTCCAAACCTCGCTATCCTAATCAACCCCCTATACCACCGTATAATAGTATGAAGGATACACAAAAGTTTGGTGATATAACTGTACCTGGCTCAGTACAAGGAAGGCCTTAGAGTGAAGAGTGTATTTTTATAGTTAAGAATATTCCATATTCATACCTATATAACTTAATCTTTAAAAAATATTCTTTTTTCTTCATAAGTATTTGGAAATTGAATATCTTGATTTACTTGAAAGATACTTTTGAAAAAAATTTTTAAATAATCAAAAAAACTCTTCCGCTTATATACTACCATACTTCTACTTATTAGTACGTTTTTTATTTTTACGTGTCTTTTTATGTTTGTAACCTGCACTTTGT
>Ga0214923_10000163_pt1 | contig 101728 bp, 90 predicted proteins | sample LL1510_MetaG_FD_177993 | JGI IMG/M metagenome (GOLD analysis project Ga0214923, IMG submission 177993) | Freshwater microbial communities from Lake Lanier, Atlanta, Georgia, United States - LL-1510 | ecosystem: Environmental > Aquatic > Freshwater > Lake | place: USA: Georgia | collected... | reverse complement strand
GCTATTCCTGTTTTTGTTGATTCCGATCCCCAGACCTGGCAAATGGATATCAACGATGTGAAAAAGAAAATCAGCGCAAAAACCAAAGCGGTCATGGCCGTTCATTTATACGGCCAGGCCTGCGATATGGACGCGCTTGCAAGCCTGTGCCAGCAGCGGAATTTGTATTTGGTTGAAGACTGTGCCGAGGCCATCGGTACCCGCATAGGGTCCAAACACGTCGGCACTTTTGGCGACATTGCTAGCTTTTCCTTCTTTGGCAACAAAACCATCACAACCGGCGAGGGTGGTATGTTGATTGCCAATAACCCTGCGCTCATTGCACGATGCGCGCATCTCAAAAGCCAGGCTGTCAGCCCCGAGCGCACTTATTGGCACGATGACATTGGATACAACTACAGAATGACCAATATCTGCGCCGCCATTGGCGTTGCTCAGCTCGAGCGCATCGAATCGCTGATGGCGCAAAAGCGTTCGATTGCTATGAACTATCAACATGGTTTGCAAAGCATCAACGATGTAAAGTTGCATGCCGAGGTTCCTGGAACCACTCATTCGTTTTGGATGGTCAGCCTTCAAGTCAAAAACGAGGCTCAGCGCAACGGCTTGCGCAATCATTTGGCTCAAGCTGGAATTGAAACGCGACCTGGTTTTCCGCCCTCGCATCTGTTCCCGATGCATGCCGAATTTGCGCGTGGACAGCACTTTCCGGTGGCCGAAACCTTGGCATCAACCACCATCAATTTGCCAAGCTATCCCGACTTGACCCCACAAGATGTCGGGTTTATCTGCCAATGTATTCGCGAATACTTTGGAGTGAACCATGGCCACAGGAACGAGCCTTCCGCAACCTAAGCGTGTCCTTATAGATTTGGACCGTTTGCGTGAACCCACCTCTGGCTTGGGCCATGTCGCTCTTTATTTTGGCGAGCGGCTTGCGAAGCGTGCGGCAGAGATCGCCGATATGCGCTTTACCTTTTTGCTTCCGCCTTCATTCAAGGGTTATTTTGGCAATGCAGTTGAATATGTGACGACACAAAAACGCTATAAGTTTTTTCCGTCTTTGCACTCGAATTTTGATCTTTGGTATTGCCCGCACCAAGATATTGTCTTTCCACCACGTTCGGGCGCAAAGTTTATCTTCACAATAAATGATCTGAATTTTCTCAAAGAGAAAAGCCCTGCGCGCTGCCGAGCGCGGCTGAAGCGGATTCAGAAATTTATCGATCGCGCTCATGCCGTGACAGCAATTTCGCAAACGACAGCGGAAGATGTTCAGGCGCATCTCAAAGTGGGTGAGACACCCCTGATCGTTTTGCCATGTGGTTTGGAGTTGAAAAAATTTGCCGCACCAGCAGCTCCCGAATTTGTTTCACCAAGGCCATTTTTTTTAACGGTTGGCGTGCATAAGCACACGAAAAATTACCGAGCACTTGTTGGCCTGATGGAACGAATGCCTGAATATGATCTGGTGATGCTTGGAAACTTTAAAACGCCAGCTGGGCATGAGCTGCAAGAGCTTCTGAAAAAGAGCAGCTGCCGGGAGCGTGTCCATTTTCGCGGCATTGTCAGCGATGAAGAGAAGTATTGGTCTTATTTGAATTGCCAGGCTGTCTTGTTTCCATCCATTTCGGAAGGCATGGGCTATCCGCCGCTTGAGGCCATGCAGGTCCGCAAGCCGGTTTTTGTTTTCCGTGAGTCAGCAGTCCCAGAAACATGTGGCCCGCATGCGCTCTATTGGAGTTCGCAAGATGCCGTGGTGATGGCCCAAGAGACCAAGCAGCAACTGGCTTGGTTCCAAACCCATCCCCAATTCGCGGAAGAGGCCTATAAGCACGGCATGAGCTTTGGCTGGGACCCAGTTGTTGAGAATTATCTTGCCTTGTTTCGACAGGCTCTAGACTGAACAAAAATGTAAAGAAAAAACGTGAGCGAACTCACGACGGAAGAAAAGATGGAGCGGGAAACGGGTCTCGAACCCGCAACCCTCAGCTTGGAAGGCTGATGCTCTAGCCAATTGAGCTATTCCCGCTCGGTTGGTGGGGAGAAGTGGATTCGAACCACTGAAGACTAAAGTCAGCAGATTTACAGTCTGCCCCGGTTGGCCACTTCGGTATCTCCCCAACGCCGGGCAGTGATAATCACCCCGTGCTCCCCTGTCAAGCGACCCAAAGAAGAGGAATTCTTTGATTGGACGCAATCTGAGCCTCAGCAATCATTTCGCTTCCGGAAAATTTAAATCTTGCCTTTGCCGGAAAATAGGCGCACGAGGGCGGTTCTGTATTTTTTGTTCACAGAATCGAATGTGTATTCGGACGTATGATTACTAACTACGCAAATATCGGATATCAGGGGCTTTTCGATACTAGCTTGTTAGGCCTGCTTCTGGGGCCTGGGGAAGCTGAAGCGGAGCTGCGGTGCGTCGCGAATTCGCAACTGGTGGCCGCGGAAAAACTAGGCCGTGGTCCGCTGCTCGCGCTGGATGCGGGCGGCATCGACCTCGCCGTTGTCACTCTTGAAGAGCTTTTTCAGCATGTTCTCGATTTTCCGCAAACAACAGCGCGCGTCATTGGCGGATTGGTAGACGGCGACTGTCGAGCGCTCGTGTCACTCATGCCGGCACCTGATTCACTCAAAAAACGAGTTCTCGGCGCGACTCATGCCAAAAGCGCTCTTTCGCGTTGGGAAGACATAAGTTGCGGACTGGATCTCGATTGGGTTGAAGATTCAGCCGAAGAAGTTCCTCCCCAAGACAGACTTTCTGCCCTTCTCAATGGCCACTACAGTTTGATGGAAGTGAATTTGTTCTGGGAAGGGGTCATTGGTATCCGGCGAGGACTTATTTCTCAAATTGCGCGTGCTCACGAGTTTGGTGTTCCGAAATCTTATTCGCATGTGTTGGTTGCACGAGAAGATTTTATAAAAAGTCATCCACAGCAGCTCAAAGATTTTAGAGATTTCTTGTTAAAAAAATACGAATTGATTTTGAAAAATCCTGAGGATTTTTCGACTCAGTTAGCGCGCGCTGAAGTTTTTTCGTGTCGACCAGATCCAGGATTTGTTCTTGCAAGTTTGCGAATTCTGGCTCCCCATCTGGAATCTTTTTTACAGACACGAGGAGCGATTGCGCTGAGCGATATTTTGCCTTTTTTGCGCTGGTATCAGAGTCGAATTGCATCAGATGTTCCTGCTGCGCAAAGCTGGGAGTTTCCAATCGCTGTTGAAAATATGTTCTCGGACGTTTGGTTGTAAAAAAGCAAATCTGCTAAGCTGAGTGTGTCGTGAGGGACACGGAACTTATGCCCATTTTTGTTTATGAACCAGATGTTGATAGCAACGACTTGGATGCAGTAAGTGGTCGTGAATGTTGTGATTTTGAGACTCTACAATGGGCGAATGAGGCTCCATTAACCCAATGCCCGGAGTGTGGAAAATCAATTCGTCGGGCACTGACGAGTTTTGCTGCTACCGTTCAAAATTCTTCTGATCCTCTGAAGGGAGTGTCGAAGAAATTGGCTGAAGGGATTAGCGCTGGAACAGCGGATACGTCAGCAGCAGAAAAATCCGAGTCCAAAGACTTGTTTTCTGGTTCGAATAAATCTCCCGCAAGTCGCGCCGCACGGCTGGCGTACCGGCATATCTGCAGCGGAAACTGTCGGCATTGAAAAGTTTCAACCTCGATTCTCATCGCATCAAGCCTGAAGATATTTAATTGCCACAAAGGCATTTGAAAAATTGGAGGGCAGTCAAACGTGAAAAACATCCAGCCACGGGTGAAATTGCGGTTCAGGCAATTCATTTTCCCAGCACTTGATTCCATACTGCTGGCAATATTCACTGCTTTATTAAATGTGACGTTTTTAACTTCGACTGCATCATCATCAACTCAGTGGCCGCTGCAATATGTGCGCGCCGAATCGTATTTTGTTGACGTGCAGAGCAGCCGTTCAGCCGATAAGCCGCGTGTTGTGACGGTCTGGGCTCGTGCCAATTATGAGGGACACGAATACCGTGCGCAGATGCCTCGCGAGGTGATTGGTGCTGCTGATTTTGATCTGCAGTTTCGCTGGTCGCAAGGGACATTTTTAGCCGGCCAAAGCGAGAGGGTGGAAATGCAGTGGCGGACACTCAATGGCACCTGGCAGTCGCAGCTCTTGGGGCATGGGTTTCGCGATCCCGAGAACGGATACTTGTTGCTTTCCCCGGTGCATCTTCAGTGTGCTCAACAAGCAAGCAGCGATCTGCTGCTCCGGTTTTTTATTACAACGCCCGAAGGTCAAGTTATTCAAGATGGCGGCAACGATTCGCTAACAACCTTTCACGTCAATGGTGGTCGTGCTCAGGGTGTCTTAAATTTCGAACCAGATTGGAAAGTGACTCAGGAAGGTCAATTGATTGCGGGTGAGAGTTTTGATTTGAAGTATTCCATCGAACGGATCGTCCAACAAATCGATTTCCAGTCCAACGATGAATCGCTTTGGAACATTAGCGCACAAGTGAAGTTCGACGACGGCCCCGTGCAGAGCTACCCGTTGGTTGCGGTGAATCGAGAGAATCCCATGCAGGTGGTTGGGTTTATCCCGAAAGTTTATATTCCGCCTTCGGCAAAACAAGTCTCAATGTGGTTTTTAGCATTTCACCAAGCTGCAAGTTTTTTCGATTCCAACTTTGGTAACAATTATCATTTTGCAATAAAGTCGCGCTGAGGTAGCATTCTCCATGAGGGGCTCAGCAGAAGAAGCCCGCAAACAGCTCATCGGAGAGAATGCAAAATGCGTATTCAATTAGCCTCGGCTTTAATTCTTTCAGTGTTGCCATTGTCATCTGCACTTGCGGCTGAGTCGGCAAGTTTTAGTCTTGCGCTCAATGGATTAAAGTTGGGCAAGTTGAGCAGCAAGGCAAAGCCAACAGATAACCCAGAAGTGAGCGAAAGCTATATCTACGTAGACACTTTTGGTTTGCATGGAGAAGAAGCCGAATACCCTTGGCTTAAACTTGGTCTTCACCAAGGCAAGTGGGTTGCATACTTTTATCCACTTGCGCAGGGCGGCAACCGTGAGGTTTGGCTCGGGATGAAGCCTTCTGAAGATGTTGAAGTGGGTCTGCTCTTTGGGGTTAACTCGGTGCAACACTCCGAACCCCTGACTCAGCCGGATGGCAGCAAATTGAAAAGCACCAGCACCCAAAGGTTTGGCTTGTTTGTGAACCACGAGTTCGAAATCTTGGGTGAAGGCGTTGAGCTAAGTGTGGTTCCGTTCGTGGCGCTCGCAAAGTCTGCTTATGAGCAGACTTCGTCTGATCGCCAGAACCAAACCCTCGGAGCCTCGGCCGAATTGATGTGGGCCTGGAGCCCTGCAAAAAACCTTCACTTGAGCTCGGGCGTCGGTTATGAATGGAACCAGACCAAGAAGAAATTAGATAGTAAGGAATATCAGACGAGCACTGAGTCCGACCTCTCGCTGACCTTGGCGCGCACCGAGCTCTCATTTTAAGGGGGCAACTTCTGCCCGGTCTGAGGCCAATTTGGCGCCCGGACAGCTTTGCCACTCAAGTTCCGCGAAACCGGTGTTAGTGTGCAATTTGAACTCCAAGGAGGGTTTCGCATGGCAGTCAATACTATTAAGCCGCAGGGTACTCCCTCGAACAGCGCACCTGTGGGGCAAAAGTCTGCGGGCGAAGCTAAAAAGGCAGACGGCGTGCAGGCTCCTAAGTCTGCTGCAAATGCGTATGCCAAAGCAGTTCAGCCGATGGCCCAGCAGGCTGCTGCAAACGTCCAGATTTCTCCACGCGCAAAAGAGATGAACCTGGCTCGCCAGGTCATTGATTCAACTCCAGACGTTCGTGAAGACAAAGTCGCAAAATTTAAATCGATGATTGAGCGCGGTGAATACAAGCCCGACGCTGGAAAGATTGCTGATGGAATTCTCGGTGAGGCCATCCGCGACGAGCTTTCCAAAGATCCGGAAGTCGCGTTGAGCTGAGGGATTGAGGTGGGCCGATGAATGAGCTCCTGAAACTCCTGGCCCAGTTTCTCCAGTGCTTGCAGCAGCAAATGACCCTGATGGAAGATCTCCTTGGCGTGCTTGCACGTGAAGAGGAACTTGTCGTGTCATTTTCTCTGCCCGAATTCGAGAAATTGGTCACAGAAAAAGATCAAATCGTCCGCTTAATACAAGCGGCCGAAGATCGACGTCTGCAAGTTCTCAAGAAACTTTGCTTTATGATGGCATTTGATGCGCGCGGAAAGATGCCTACTTTGACTGAATTTATCGCTGTTGCGCGTTCGTATTTGGAAAATATTGAACGCCTGGTTGATGCGGAAACCCATCAACGGGTGCGCGCTTCGCTCGGCGACATAGAGAGCATCGCGGTGATTTATCGTTCCGCCTTCCTTCATGCGCAGCCTCGGATTGAGCAAAATAAATTGATCCTCAGCGCTCTTGCGCGAAATTTCAAACGCTCTGTGATGGTGTTTCAAAACGAAGCCGCGTTGACGAAGCGCTACAATGAAAAGGGAAGAAGTGTTGCGCCTAACGTTCAGAAAGACGGAATCACCTTTGTTCGGGTGAGGGCGTAGCGTATGCCAACAGGCTTACAGCATATCCTTAACGTTGGTGGCGAATCCCTGGGTAACTCGCGTCTTGGGATTGAAATCACTGGGCATAACATTTCCAACGCCCAAACTCCTGGATATAGCCGTCAGCGACCCGATTTTGAACCCAACCATCCGGCACAGTACGGAACACTTATCTTAGGGCAGGGTGCACAAGTTGCACGTATCTCGCGCGCGCAGAATGAATACCTTGAAACTGCGTTGCGGAGAGAAACTCAGAATCAGGGGCGAGCAGAATCTTTTGAACACAATTTGTCGCGACTTGAGGGCTATTTCAATCCGGACCTGACCGCGACAGTCCGTGTGCGGATGGATTCTTTTGGCAGTGCACTGCGCGATTTCGCCAATATGCCCGAAGAGCCTGCCATGCGGATTCACCTCTTGGAAACAGCGAACAACTTAACTTCTTCTTTGAATGTCGCGCATGCCAACGTGTCGCAGTTGCAGTCGGATATTTCTGAAGAGCTACAGGTTGATTGTGATGTTGCAACACAGAAATTAAAAGAAGTTGCATCTTTGAATAAAGAGATACTTGCCCTACAAATGGGCGATGATACGCGTCCTCACGACCTCGATGATCGCCGCGATCTTGCCTTGAAAGAGTTGTCGAAACTCATGGATATTCAGATGTATAAAGACGATCGCGGTCTTTATACCGTGCGTGGACCAGGTGGGTCGCTGCTTGTCGAAGGAATTTTCTCTGCAGAACTGCGGATGAATGTAGACGAAGACTCTCAGCAGCCCAAGGTGGTTGTATCAGACTTTGCAAATACAAAAGTAAATGACATCACTCAATCGTTTAGAACAGGAAAAATTTCTGGAATGCTCGACGTGCGCGATAAATACGCACAGAGAATTCGTGACAATCTCAATGAGTTTGCCGAAAAATTTGGTCAACAATTCAACCAAATTCATTCACAGGGATTTGGCCGGGGCGAATTTTCAAAAGCCAACGGGCGAGATTTTTTTGAAGGTATTGACGACAAGCGCTTTGAGGCCGCGAAACAAATTTCAGTGTCGCGCTTGATTCAGCAAGACACCAATGCAATTTCCGCTGGAATGACTGCAATGACACCGGGTGACAACGTTATTGCCAACGAGCTCATCCGCTCATTCAATAAACCTTTGTTTGATAATGGCACATCAACCGCAACCATGTACTACGACAACTTTGTTTCTTCGCTGGGTTCTGCAACTATGTCGGCGAAAAACGAGCTCAAAGCAGCGAATATTGTCAAGGCAAACGTTGAGACCCAAAAAGAGCAGATCACTGGAGTCTCGCTCGACGAAGAAGCTGCTAATATGCTTAAGTACCAACATTTGTTTACAGCGAGTTCCAAGATCATTACCACGGCCGATGAAATGTTTAAAACAGTTCTTGATTTGAAACGATGATTTGAAAGGGGTTAGCTGCACATGCGCGTTTCTGAACGCATGAAATTTGATGCAACAGAGAATCGGGTGAATCAGGCCCGTGCCTTTGCGCTTGATACGCAAGATCAAGCCGCGTCAGGTCGAAAGCTGCGCTCATTGAGCGATGACCCAAGCGGAACAGTGCGCGTCTTTCGCAATCGAACTAAGCTTGAAAATATTAACCAATTCCGCCGCACCAACGATTACGTTGAAGGTTTTCTTGGAAAAACAGAGGATTCCTTGCGGAGTATCTCGGACACGGTGATGCGTGCAAAGGAACTCGCAGTGCAACAATCGAACGGTGTGTGGGATGCAGGATCGCGCAACACGGTTTCTCACGAAGTGCAGCAGCTTTCCGATCAAATCGTTCAATTGGGCAACTCAACCTATGGCGATAGGTTTATTTTTGGTGGTTTTCAAACCTCAACCCCGCCCGTTTCGGGTGATGGTCATTACGCAGGCGACGACGGACTCATTTACGTTCAACTTGATGAAGATACTTTTCGTCCAATCAATATTCCGGGTCGGCGAATTTTTGAGATTTCTGTCAAGGATCATGGCGAAGAAGTGCCTTTGTTGAGAATTGTTCAAGATTTCAAAAAGTCGCTGGAAACGAATAATGTTGATGGAATTTTTAGAGCGAGTTCACGGCTTGACGGTGCGCTGACTCAGCTTGCCGAAATGACCGCGTCGTTGGGTGCGCGTCGTGCGGCAGTTCGTGATGCTGCCGAGCGGTTGGATCATCTTGAAGAATTTGCCATGAAAGACAACGTGAATTTGGAATCAGCAGACCCCGTATCAACGGCCTTGGATATGAAGCGTGCCGAAACTGCTCTCTCATACACGTTGAATGCAAGTGCAAAGGTGCTTGGTCCAAGCCTCATGGAGTTCCTGAAGTAATTGACCTGCCAAATGCTCGCAGAGAGCCAACTCAAACCTCTCATTATTGATTTGATTTGAATTGAGGATGCTCTGCGAGTTGCTCGCGGATGGTCCGCTTGCTTGATTCACTTTCAGCTTCACAAAAAGGTTTGTGCGAGCGCTCGAAGGTTCCAAGGAACGAGCTGTTGAGAGGATTTTCAAGCCTGGCAAGAGATCCTGCCGCAAGAATAGAATGCGCTTTTTTGCCACTTGGAATTGTCGTTCCAACGTACCAGCCTGCAGCCGCAAGAGCGGCTTTAACGCAGGTTGCACTTGAATAAGTGACAAGCCTCGTCTGCGGAACTGCATATTGAAAAAGTTTGCTAAAAAGGTCGTGTGTCCAAAGCCAAGGATGGCTTGCTGGAGAAAAGAAATCATAAAAAATGAAATCAGCCTTAAGCTCAGGGTTTGCGATTTTTGGGGCGAGGATGGTTTGCAGAAAATCGCCTTCCACGAAAGTCCAGCGCAACGATTTTCCGTTGCTCATCGTCCAAGTGAAATGGTTCTCTTGACAGGCTCGAGCAAGAAAATCGCAGTGGCGACGCACGCTGGCAAAATGCGCTTGCGCTTCGAGAGCGGCTTTGAGGCCATTTTTTTCAAGATCAAAGCTGAAAATGTCTAATTGATTACAAGGCGAATCAGAACTCAGAAAATCCAACAGCGCGAGCAGCTGTGCCCCACAGCCCATGCCAATGTCGAAAACAGTCGCAACCGAGTGAGGCCAATGAACTAGGCCACTGGCCTGAATATAGAGTTGTTCAGCCTCTTTTTCAGGGCCCACGCTTCCGTGCAGAATTTCTCCGGTTTGCTGATGACGAAACGACACGACTCCATTGTCGAGAATTTCGAGTTGGTAGTCGTTTCCATGTGATTTCTGCATGCCAGCTCACCTTCGCGCGGTTTCGATGCGTTCCATGGCACGCTTTCCAAGGTATTTAAAGCGTTTTCAAAAAGTTTTCAGAAGTATGGCGATATGTTAGGTTGCGGCGTGGGCTTGCCATGCCGGATCTCCCGAGCAACGGCAACGCTGAATCCGGAGTCAATATGTCACAGAACGGCCATGTTTTAAGCATCTCTCACCTTCATCATAGCTATGAGGGGCGGGGCGCAGTGCTCGATATTCCGTCTTTTTCTTTAGAACGCGGTGAAATGCTTTTTCTACACGGCCCGAGTGGAAGCGGGAAAACAACTTTGTTGAGTCTTCTCACCGGAGTTCTTTCTATCCAAAAGGGCCACGTTAAAATCCTTGGCCATGCGCTTGAACAGATGAGTGCCGGAAAACGTGATGCTTTGCGGGCCGAGCACATGGGATATATCTTTCAGGTGTTTAATTTATTGCCGTTCCTAAACGTTCTAGAGAATATTTTGTTGCCAGTTCAGATGAACAAGCAGCGCGCAGCGAAGTTTCAGTCAATTGCAGCGGCACGCGAACAAGCGCGCATGTTGGCAGAAAAACTTGGAATCGCGCACCTCTTGGATGCACGCGCTGGCGAACTCAGCGTTGGTCAGCAGCAGCGAGTTGCGGCTGCGCGCGCGCTGATTGGCTCTCCAGAACTTATTGTTGCAGATGAACCCACCTCGGCGCTTGACTCAGATCTGCGCGAAGTATTTTTGAAAACACTTTTTGAGCAAGCAAGAAGTCAAAAGACTTCAGTTTTGTTTGTCAGCCACGATCGCTCTTTAGCTTCTTTGTTTGATCGCTCTGTTGGACTTGCTGAAATCAACAAAGCAATGCAATTGGCGGGTGTATAATTATGAACACAATTCTTTGGAAAAGTCTTTGGAACCGCCGGTTGACCTCGTCGCTCACAATTCTCTCGATTGCTCTCAGCGTTTTGTTACTGCTTGGAATTGAGCGTGTTCGCCAGGGCGCGCGCGAGAGTTTTTCAAACACGATCTCACAAACAGATTTGATTGTTGGAGCCAAAGGTGGAACCACCCAGTTGCTTCTTTACACAGTTTTTCGCCTGGGCAGCGCAACCGCCAACATGTCTTTTGATTTCTATCAGAAGTTGCGTCAGCATCCTGCGGTTCAGTGGGTGATTCCATATTCGTTGGGAGATAGCCACCGCGGATTTCGAGTTGTTGGCACCAATGAAGATTTTTACACCCACTACCGGTTTCGTCAGGACCGCAGCATTAGCTTTGCACAAGGGCATGCGCCATCTGCACTTTTTGATCTCGCGCTCGGCTCTGAAGTTGCAGAAAGTCTGCATTACACACTGGGTCAAAAGGTCGCGGTGACACACGGTGTCACCGATGGTCCGGGGATCATCAACCACGATGACAAGCCGTTTGTTGTCTCGGGAATTCTTGCCAAGACGGGAACACCTATCGACCGCTCTATTTATATTTCACTCGAGGGTCTTGAGGCTATTCATATTGATTGGAAAGATGGGGCGCCGCCGCGAAAAGGTGAAGAGCGGGACGCGCAAACTCTTCGCAAAGAAGACATAAAAGTAGATCAGATCACCTCTGTCCTGGTTCGAACAAAAAACAGGATTGAAACCCTTGGATTGCAGCGTGAGATCAACACCTATTCCGGCGAGCCATTGATGGCAATTATACCGGGTGTCGCACTCAGCGAGCTTTGGTCGGTTGTTTCGTATGCAGAGGATGGTTTGCGGATTGTTTCTTGGAGCGTGTTGGTTGTTGGCCTGCTCGCAATGCTCATTGCGCTTTACACCTCGTTGCAAGAACGGCGCAGAGAGATGGCAATTCTCCGCAGTGTTGGTGCAGGGCTTGCAAAGATTGCCAGACTGCTTGTGATTGAAGCCTTGGTGCTGACCAGCCTTGGAGCTGTTCTTGGCGTGTTGTTGACCTACGCAGTGCTGGCTGGAACGCAATCCATGATTGAATCTGCGTTTGGAATGTTGATTCCCATCCGGCCACTGAGTGGATTGGAATACGGATTTTTGGCCATTATCTTGCTGGCTGGCTTTTTGATTGGATTGGTTCCAGCAATCAAAGCGTACCAAAACTCCTTGGCCGATGGACTTGCGATTCGCTTCGTTATTCCCATTGTTATGCTTGTGCTTTGTCCATCAATTTCGCATGCAAAAACTCTAAAAGTTGCTGCCAGTGTGGCATGGTTGAGTGAACTTGCGGGTGAGGTCACCTGCGGGGGCTCCGGAGTTGAGCTCCTCCCTCCGCTGGTTGCCCCTGGCACTGACCCGCATAGTTATCAGCTCACACCGCGCAGTCGGATGTTGTGGTCAACAGCCGACCTTCGTCTTGTGATTGGCGAGGGCTTTGAAGGATGGTCGGAAAAAAACGCGGGTCAAGCGAATAAGCTGTTTACAGCGACAAAGGCCATAAACCTTCGCACCATTGAAGCTCATACCGAGGGTGATGCTGCAAAGAACGAAGGACATGTTCAGGCGAAGGGCCTAACAACCCGCGACCCACACATCTGGCATTCACCGAAAATAACCCGGGAAGTTGCGCGCAATTTATTTATCTTTCTTGCTCAAAAAATGCCAAGCAAAAGGAGCGAGTGGGATACCTGCATGCGCAATTTTGTGCAGCGCTCAAAGACGGTTGAAAGCAGCATCTTTGCTAAAATATCGACAATTCCATCGTCGCGTCGGGTGCTCGCCACCAATCACGATGCTTTTGGTTATTTTGCCGATCACTTCGGGCTGAAAGTGATCGCAATCATGGGTGTGTCGCCCGAAGCGGCCATCACTCCGGGACGAATGAAACAAGCGATTGACGAAATTAAAAAAGAGGGCGCAAAAGCCGTCTTTGTTGAGAGTTCAATGCCGCGTGATACGGCGCAAAAGATTGCAGCTGAAGCGGGGGTGAAGGTGGGTGGAGAATTGTTCGCGGATGGTTTGTCCGCAAAAGGAACTCCCGCAGGAACGATCACTGGCCTTTGGGAGACCAACGCGGACACAATTGTTGCTGGGCTGAAGCAGTAAGGACGCATTTTCATGACCTTGGTTTGGAACGATTTGGTCGTTGGATATCAGAACCGCCCGGCGCTCAACCGGCCTTTTTCTGGGCGGCTTGAAGACGGCGGCATCTATGCAATTATCGGCCCCAATGGTTCAGGCAAATCAACTCTGCTGAAGACTTGGCTTGGTCTGGTTGGGCCTTATGCGGGTCAAGTCACCATCAACGGCCGCCTTCCAGGAACGAATCCTGGCGTGCTTGCCTACGTGCCGCAAACCCACAAAGTGAACCGCTACTTTCAAATCACCGTTCACGATTTTGTAATGCAGGGATTTGGTCGACATCCGCCCTCAAAAGAAGAGGCCGTGCGCCGGGTCAACACAGCTCTCGCGCAGTGGGACCTCACCTCAGATGCCAATAAATCTTTTCATCTCCTGAGTGGTGGCCAGAAAACCCGTGCGCTTGTTGCACGTGCGATTTTGGCCAATCCCAAGATGATCTTTCTCGATGAACCTCTCGCAAACCTAGACATCTGCTGTCAGGAACAGTTGATGGATACGTTACATATCTTGGCTCACCGCAATAACATCTGTGTGGTGATGGTTGACCACCATTTTGAGGCTTACGAAAAGTTTTTATCCGCTCGCTTTGTTTTCGAACGCGAACACAATGAAGAGTTTTGCTCGATACGCTATGAACCCAAGGACGACACATGCTGCAAGACTCATTCATCGACCTGACCATGTTGCGTTCTTTTCTTGAGGCGGATTTTGCGCAGATGGCTTTGCTGTGCACGCTTCTTGTGGGTGGCTTATGCGGCTTCCTGAGCCCAACCATTGTTCTCAAGCAACGTGCATATGTTGGCGACACCCTAGCTCATTTGGTTTTTCCAGGTTTGGTTGCAGGTTATTTTGCGGCTGTGGCTTTTGATTGGCCGCTCTGGGGCAGCCTGATGTGTGGTGCAGCTGTGACAGGTCTGCTCGGAAGTTTTCTGGTTGAGCGGCTCGAGCGGATATTGAACTTGCCACCTGACTCCGCTGCAGTATTAACTCTCACCGGTTTTTTTGCAGCAGGAGTTGTTGCAGTTTCAAAGCTGCGTGGCACGCGGCTAGACCTCGAACGATTTCTGTTTGGTGATGTTCTTAATCTCGGCCAAACCGATGCGCTTGTTTTGGCAGCCGTGCTTTTGCTTGTTGCGGTGGTTTTGCTTGTCCTCCGCAAAGACTGGGACGCCTGGTTGTCGGATGCCGAATTCGCGCGCCTGATTGGATTTCGGATTGAGTTCATTGAGCGGCTTTTTCCTGTTTTGGTCACCGCTGCTGTGCTGACGGGGCTTTTTGCGGTTGGCGGGTTGATGATGTCGGCACTCATGACTCTCCCTGCGGCTCTTTTGCCGCCAAAGTCAGCATTTTCTTTGAGAGCACTGCTGTTCAGCCTTATTTTGTCCTTCCTGGGCCTTCTGATGGCCTTTGCTCTGGATTGGCCGGTCGGGAGTAGCATTGTCTTGCTCGGCTTCGTCCTTGTTTTGATAAAAGCCATCGTGGTAAGCGTGAAAAGTCGGAAGACCATATTTCAGGCCCCATCAAATTAAGACTCGTTTCCAGGGAGTGCTTCCCCATGTCAGATGCTGTTTTTGAAATCAAGAAAAGCAAGTTTCTTGAACACCGTGAACGTAACAACCTTGCCGATAGCTACCCCAAGACCCATACGGTCGAAAAAGCCCTGACATTGGCAGAAGGTACCCGCGATGTTGCGTTGGCGGGTCGGGTGGTTGGACTTCGTACCATGGGGAAAATTCTTTTCGCTCACATTTTCGATTACTCAGGTCGCATGCAGTTCTGCGTGCGGAAAACTGAAGAAGCACCAGAAATGTTTGACACCTTTGTTTCTGACATCGCTGTTGGAGATTTCGTTGGTGTCACGGGCGAGATCTTCCGCACCAAAACAAACGAACTCACCGTGCGGGTGGAATCCTTTCAATTGCTCAACAAGTGCTTGCGCACGTTACCTGAAAAGTATCATGGCGTAGAGGATATCGAAACTCGCTACCGTCAGCGATATCTCGACATCATCATGAATTCTGATTCACGAGATGTTTTTAGAAAACGAATCGAAATCGTAAAATCATTGCGCCGTTCGCTTGAAGACGCTGGCTTCCTTGAAGTGGAAACTCCGGTTTTGCAAACCCAACCTTCCGGTGCACTCGCGAGGCCTTTTCATACACATCACAATGCACTCGACATTGCCTGCACCCTGCGCATTGCTCCTGAAACTTATTTGAAACGCTGCATTGGTGCAGGTTTTGATAAGGTTTATGAATTCGCGCGCTGTTTCCGCAACGAAGGTATTTCTGCAACTCACTTGCAAGATTTCAGTATGCTCGAGTTTTATGCTGCATATTGGAATGCCGACCTGATGCGCGAATATGTTGCCGACATGATCCACACTCTCATCAACCGCGTGTTCGGCACCGCGCAGGTGAAGTTGCACGGTCATGAGGTCGATTTCGGCGGCAAGTGGCCTGTGTATGATTACAGCGAACTTGTTTTGCAAGATTGCGGGATTGATATCCGCGTTGAGTCAAGCAAAGAAAAATTGCTCGCAGCCCTCAAAAAGAAAAATATTCATCTCGATGATCTTGATTCTATGAACTGGGCAAATACGGTTGATGCACTTTATAAAAAAGTGACACGGCCAAAGCTCATTCAGCCCTGTTTTATTGAACGCTACCCGGCCGACATGGCGCCTCTTGCACGTCGCAATGCAAAAGATTCGCGCTATGTGGACATGTGGCAATTTGTTGTTGCCGGCGTTGAAATCGTTAAGGCTTATTCCGAGCTTGTCGACCCTCTTGATCAGCGTGAACGCTTTGAAGAGCAAATGCGCGCGCGCGAAGCGGGCGACGAGGAAACCATGCCGATGGATGAAGACTATCTGACTTCCATGGAACACGGTTTTCCGCCCATTGCTGGCGTTGGAATTGGTATCGACAGGCTCACCATGGTTTTGTGTGGCTGTGATAATATCAAGGACACGGTTCTGTTTCCTTTGATGCGACCTGCGGTTCATCGCGCTGTTGAAGAAGTCGAGGGTTGAGGTTGTGTCACACACGCAGCGCGATCCTTCGGAACATCCTCGGTTGTTTGTCTTCGACGGAATGGCGCTGCTCTTCCGCTCGTTTTATGCCATGGGAAGAGCCGGACTCACTGCTCCCGATGGAACCCCGACGGGGGCCATCTACGGCTTTATCAAGATTCTTCAGAAGGTTGTTAAAGAGCAAAATCCGACTCACGTCGCAGTGACGTGGGATCGCAAAGAAAAAACCTTTCGCCATGAATCTTATGCGGAATACAAAGCCAACCGTTCGGAAACCCCACCCGATTTATTAGTGCAGATACCAATCATCAAAGAATTGCTCGAGCGCAGTGAGATACCAAGCTTCTCGCTGGCTGGTTACGAGGGCGATGACGTGATTGGCACGATTGCCAAACGGTTTTCGCGCGACGGAGACGTGTTTATCGTTTCTGCCGACAAAGACTTCATGCAGTTGGTCAACGATAACATCAAACTTTTCTCGCTCAAGGCGGGCGATGATTACGAAATCATGGGCCGCGAACACGTCATTGATTATTTTGGTGTACCGCCTGAACAAGTGTGCGAAGTTTTGGCTATTACCGGTGACAAGGTCGATAACGTGCCTGGGGTCAAAGGGATTGGTGACAAAGGCGCTGCAAAACTCATTCAAGAATTTGGTTCGCTGCAAAATATCTATGAGAATTTGCAACGGGTGAGTAACGAACGCATGCGTGGACTTCTCGAAACCAGTCGCGACAATGCATTCTTATCTCGTCAGCTCGTGCAAATTCACACCGAAGTGCCGCTCGATGTCGATGAATCGCTGATGCGATACACGTGGGATCAGCTCTCACATAATGAAAAACTCAAGCATGAAATTGAACATCTGGGGATGAATTCATTGTTGCGCGGATTTGCCAGCAATAGCAAATCTGGCCCAGGTGCTCGCGGCAAAACAAACGCAGGCCGAGATTTAAGTTCTGCAAAAAAATCTTCTGCCCCGGAAGGACTTTTGTTTGCTGACGGGAGCGATTTGCAAGAGAGCGAGAGTGAAACACAGCAACCCGTTGTGCAACGCGAAGAATGGGGCACGCGCAATTATGTGTGTGTTCTAACACGCGCTGAGCTGAATTCTGTGCTTGCGAAAATTTCCTCGCCGCAAACCAAAGCTTTTGCCTTCGATACTGAAACAACAGGCCTCGACTTTATCGAGCATCGGCCCATTGGCTGCAGTTTCAGCTTCGCCGAAGGTCAAGGTTATTACATTCCGCTCTTTGCTGGGCACATGTCGGGAAGCGGGCTGGCGCAGATGTTGCCAGCGGCCGAATTTTCCATTGAAGAAGCCTTATCTGGATTGAAAAAAGCGTTTGCTGAACGAAGCGCTCTCTTGGTTGCGCATAATTTAAAATTCGATTTGCACCAAATCTTCAATCTAGGTGTGGAGCTTGGTCAAGGGCCTATTGCCGATTCGATGATTGCAGCTTGGATTTTAAATCCGTCGGCGGGTGGATATGGTCTTGATGCGCAAACTTTGAAAGTGCTTGGGCTTGAGAAAATTCCAACCTCAAAGTTGATCGGCAAAGAAGCTGGGCGACAGTCGATGACCGAAGTGCCGCTGGATGTGATCAGCGAATATGCCTGCGAAGACGTCGATGCCACGCTGCGGCTCTGGCATAAACTCGAATCTCAACTTGCCAATGAGCCTAAAGTTGCAGAGCTTTTTTTCAAACTAGAAATGCCTTTATTGCGCGTCTTGGCAAATATGGAACGCACAGGCGTGCATATCGATTCCGAATACCTTGCCGACCTTTCTGCCGAGGTGCAGGAACGAATTTCCGCAACCGAAAGGCAAATCTTTGCTCTCTGTGGACAAGAATTCAATATCGCAAGTCCCAAGCAATTGGGTGTTGTTTTGTTCGAGAATCTCAAAGTTCATGAGGCTATTGGTTTTAAAGGGAAACTTGCCCGCACAACCCTTGGCTACAAGACCGATGCGAACGTACTCGAGCAATTCCAGGCACACCCCGTGGTTGCACTTGTTCAGGAGCATCGCGAGTTATCAAAACTACTCAATACCTACATTTTGGTCTTGCCTCAGCTCGTGAAGAAGTCCACAGGCCGCATTCATACAAGCTTTCATCAGATTGGCACCGCCACAGGGCGTCTTTCCAGCAGCGACCCGAATCTGCAAAACATTCCCGTCCGCACGGATCTTGGTAAAAAGGTTCGCCAGGCTTTTTGTGCCTCCGACCCTTCCAAAGTGATCATCTCAATCGACTACTCGCAAGTTGAGTTGCGAGTGATGGCGCATTTAGCTCAAGACGAGACGATGCTCTCAGCATTTCGTTCGGGTGCTGATATTCACCGGCAAACAGCCGCGCGAATTCTTGGCAAGAATCCTGACGAGGTGACGTCCGGTGAGCGCAGCAATGCCAAAACGATTAACTTTGGCATTATCTACGGCATGGGAGCGCAGCGATTGGCGCGTGAACAAAAGATACCACTGGCAGAGGCGAAGTCTTTTATTGAAAGGTATTTCCTCAACTTTGCAGGCGTCTATCGTTACCTCGAAGAGCAACGCCAAGCGGCTCACACAAAGGGAGTCGTGTATACCTTCTTTGGCCGCCCCCGCTCTGTGGACATGTCGCGCAGTTTCAATCCTGCCGAGGTTAAGGCACTGGAAAATATTGCTATCAATTCGCCTATCCAGGGCACTGCGGCAGACATTATGAAACTCGGCATGTTGCGCGTCGCCGAAGCACTCGGCAAAAGTCGTCTACAGGCTCGGATCCTTTTGCAAGTGCACGACGAATTGGTGTTGGAATGCCCACAGGATGAGGTGGACGCAACTGCAACTCTGCTGAAGAATGCTCTTGAGGGTGCGGTGGAGTTTTCTATTCCCCTGGTGGCCGATGTGGGCTACGGGCGAAATTGGCTGGAGGCGAAATAGCGGATGAAAATTGTCGACACTCTTTCATCTTTTTTTAAAAAGGGTGTTCAGCGCAAGATCGATCGGCAGAAAGAGGTTCAGGGAGATAACTTTGCTCGACAAGGTGCGGAAATGAGCCTTGTCTCGCACATCGGCGAATTGCGAAAGCATATTGTTCGCGCTGTCAAATGGTACGTTTTGTTGTGCTGTATCGCATTCTGGTTCATGAAGCCGATTATCCAATTCTTGCAGCTGCCATACACCTGCTACGGTTTCATTCTTGCCGAAGCCAGCAAGGCTGGTGAAAGCTTGCAGCTTGCTCTTGAAAAGTTTGGCAGTTTTTTCTCCTGGCCAACCCAATGTTTAAGTGCAACAGCGGCTGTCGCGTCAACTGCGAAAACTCTGAAGACAATTGGCCTCATTGAAGTCATGTGGGTAAACTTCAAAATGTGCATGATTATCGCTGCTGTCTTGGGCGCACCGTTTATCATGCGTGAGCTTTGGTTATTCATTGCTCCAGCGCTCTACGAACGCGAACGGAAAATTGCTTCGTGGCTGATTATTTCCAGTATTGGGCTTTTCTATGTTGGAATTCTGTTTGGATTTTTTCTTATTGTCCCAGCATTTCTTGCGCAGACACTGCAGTGGGCTGCTGACTATGCCGTGGTTGAAATGACGTACGAAAATTATTTTGGATCGTTGACAACCCTTGTCATGATTTTTGGAATTATTTTTGAAGTCCCGGTTGTTATTTCTCTGTTGGGTTTGGTTGGGCTCTTGAAACCTCATCACATCACAGACAACCGGCGAATTCTATTCCTTGCTTCCTTTATCATAGGCGCGCTGCTTGCCCCGCCCGACGTCTTTAGCCAGACATTGGTCGCAATTCCATTTTATCTCATGTGCGAAGTTTCGGTTTTCGCGCTGCGAGCGATCCAAAAATCACGCGAAGCTGGCAGAGGTGGCGACGGAAACAACGGTTCCAGTGGAAATTCGCATGATGCTGGGAGCGGCGACGGTGGTGGTGGTGGAGCGGTCACGACAACCTGATCTTCGACTCATTTCGAGAGTCTCAGAGTAAAGGACACTCGGTGACCGCTGTTCCCAGTGATTGACATTTTCGTTCGTAGTCGGCCAAATCGTTTTTGTCTTCGCTGCTCAGCAAGTTCAAATCAATCAGGTCCCAGTCATAGCCCACAAAAACGACGTTTTCGAAAGCATGAGTGTGTTGATTTTGTGGTGAACTTTCGCGCGGAACGATGATTGCAACATTTTCAATGCGCACTCCGCCTTTTCCTGCCAGATAAATTCCTGGCTCAACGCTAACAACCGCATGTTCGGTGAATGTGTAGTGCGAGACAGGAGACAATCGAATGCCGCTTTCGTGAACATGAATGCCAATGCCATGGCCAGTGCCGTGTGCGTAATCGTAGCCTTTATCTTTGAGCGGCGTGCGGGCGAGGGCATCGATTTCTTTGCACGGAGTTTTCAGGTTGAAGGTTGCGCGCAGTCCGGCAAGACAAGCCTTCAAGGTGAGGGTGTAGATTTCCTTTTGCCATTGTTGAGCCACTTTCGCATCGTTTGCAAATACAACAACCCGAGTGCAGTCGGTTGCGAAGCCTTCTTTATAATAAGCGCCGCTATCAAGCAGAAGCAGATCTCCGAGTTGTGCAAGCTTTTGAGGATTGGGATTCGAGTAGTGAATGACGGCGCCATTTTCCGCAAATCCTGAGATCGTTTTAAAGCTCAGTTCAAGAGCTCCTTCGTTGCCGTATTCGGATTTGATGCGCGCAGCGAGATCTGTTTCGCTGAGTTTCTGAGCGGTTTTTTCACACTCCTTTGCCCACCGCAATGTTTTTGCAATTGCGCGGCTACTGCGCAGAAAGCTGTGCCTGATCGCATTGAGCTCTTGGGGGGTTTTTGCGGCGCGAAGTTCTTCAAGGCAATGAACATCGTCGCGAATTTTTGCACCAGAAAAAAGGTCAAAGAGGACTTGCGGCAAAGCTGCATTCATGGCCCGACCGCTAAAAGCGATTTGTTCGATAGAAGCTATATCAGAGAGCGAGTTCTTGAGAGCTTGAAGTGCGTTTTGCAAAGCCCCGCGGGTGACCGTGATTCCTGAATTTTCCGGCAGAGAAATTGCGCAGGCCTGAGATTCTTCGGGCAGATGAACAATGCATTCTTTCTCTGTGAAAAAGGTGTAAGCGAGCATCGATGACAATTGCGGCAGGTGATAGGCACGTGCGCTGAGAAGCCAAGCCACATCATCGCCCATGCAGGTTGCGTAAACAAAGTTCATTGTTGAGAGTTTTTTGCCAATCTGAAGGCGCAATTCGGCGAGATTCCCTTGCGGTGTGCGCCCAGTGATTTCGCTACCAAGTTGTTTGATAGGGCGTTCGATTTTCCATCCGTCAACATTCAATGCGTGTGCAATTTCACCCGCTCCAAAGCCGCGCAGCTGGAGTCCCTGTTTTTGGCCCAACTCTTGCAAAGCTTTCCAACGGCTCCAGCCGACACGTTGCAGATCTACCCCAAGCCGTAAGCCATTGTGCAAATTCGCGCGCATCCAGCTGAACATGGCTTCGTCCATGCCGGTTGCGAGGCCGAATTTATGGACCGCCACTGCCGTGGGATGAGTCTCTTGATCGGCCTGCAAATGGTATCGCCCATCAACGAAAAGTTGAAAGCGGCCTTGCTGATGGAGCTTATCGGCAAGGGCTCGGCAGAGGAAAATTCCGTCGCCCGTTGAACCTGTGAATGCCGAGAGTTGAAAGCGATGATTTGCATTCAGCGGTGCGTACTCGCTCAGGAATGCGTCCTGCGCTGTGATCAGCAATGCATCAAGATTATTTTCGTTGCACCAAGACTCAAGACGAGCTTGCATCACTTCGACATCAATCAATTGTTGAGGAGGAAGGTTGTGCATCATGGCTAGAGATTGCGTGTTCAGCATTGAGATGGTCCTTGTTTACGCGCGTCGTGGTTGGCTTGACGCTCATCCGGAATCAATTTAGTTTGAGGCCGGATTTTAATCTAATTTGTGCGGAGGCGCAGTGTCCATGATTTCAGCCCGTAAAATTGCTCTTTTTGCTGTTGTAGCTGCCCAGGCCAGTGCCCTCGCTGACGGCGAAAAAACCGACAAAGACCTACAAAAATCCGTTGTGCCCTATGGACTCATTCAGGGCTACTCCAACGTTGTCGACACCCAAGCTCCAGGAACACCCGATTTCCAATTGGCAAACGTGCGTTTTGGCTTGAAGGTGAGCGAAGGAATCACCCGTGCTCAGTTTGAAACACAAATCTTCGGAAACCTTTCAGCCGCCGATGCTGCATCAGCAACCTACAATGGCGTTGGCATTCGCCGCGCCGATGTGGGTCTCGCGTTGCCTTCAAATACGACTTTTTCGCTTGGCCGCACTCGTTTAGGTGGTGCTGATGCTTGGGGTATGGACGCCACAACAACGGTCGACCAATTCAGCTGGATCGACGGTGCTTCGGTGGTGCAAAAGGTCGCTTTGGGTGGAAAAGATGACCTCACGTTGGCTTTGGGCGTGGGTAATTCGATGGGCTTTCCTGGCGGAAAAGACAGCCACACCTTCGGCAAAACTTTGAAAACCGACCGCGGTGTCATTGCGGGTGCAAAACTGAATATTCTGGGTTTAGCTGCAGCAGCTTATTACGGCATGGAAAAGAACCAAATTCAGCAGGAAGATGCGGCTGAGCAAGCGGTATTGAACTCTGAAGGCAAGCCCATTGGCGCGAACAAAGACGCTCAAGGCAATACAATTCCTGATACATTTGTGAAACTTAAAAAGGTGACAACCGCGCGCGATGTTTCACACTTTGAGTGCTCACTGGGATACAACCGCGACAATTGGGCTGTGGGTGGTTGGTATCAAAGCGTTGTCAAATCTGGTGTGAATGTTGCCACGATTTCGAATGGCCAAGTCACCGCAAACGCTGCAACTGATGCAGACGCTAAATTCGGTGCAAAGCCCGAAAGCAAAACCACTGCAACCGTGGTTGGCGTAGGTTTCAACGGCGACTCCCAGCTTTTCGGAGTTGGTAATTTGCTGCAAAAGGGCGACCTCATCACCTACGGTGCATCCACATCTGTTGTCAGCAAGCGCGGCACTCCTCAGGATTCTTCCGGAAATGACATTAGCCAATACGTTGTCGGAGTTGGCTATGCAGCAGGCGGCTTTCAACTCGAGCTTGGCCACGACCTCTCGGTTGCTGAGAACAAAGTGTTCACAAATAAGAATGGCGAATCTGTAAACAATTCTTCGAACCGTACTTACTTACTCGGCATCTACTCTTTCTAAGATGCAAAGGGAGCTCCTATTCCGAGTCTCTCTTCCTGTTGAGGCAGAGCGTGCTTATGCTTGGCATGAGAACGACTCTGCCTTCAATCGTTTGCGACCCGCCTGGGACTCAACTCGGATGCTCTCGACGGAAGGCATTCGTAACGGTGGTCGGGCAGTGATAGCCTTGCGTTCTCCGCTCGGTACTCTCAACTGGCACGCTGAGCATTTTAATGTTCAGCCGGGGCGTGAGTTTTCCGACCGACAGCTCCGCGGCCCTTTCCGATTCTGGCAACACACCCACCAGTTCAATGCAATCTCGGCAGGGTCAAGTGAGCTTGTCGATATCGTTCGCTATGAGCTGCCGTTTTCCCCACTCTCTGATTTTTTCGCAGGATGGTTCGTTCGTCGGCAACTCCGTGCCATGTTTGCGTATCGGCATCGCATTCTTTCTGATGATCTGAGCTTTTGGAATTCTCTTCGGGAGCAGCGCAAAATGAGAATCTTGGTCACGGGAAGTCGGGGTCTGATTGGCCGAGAGTTGGTTGCTTTTTTGCGCATGGGTGGACACGAAGTGATTGGCATGTCGCGCTCGGCATCCGCAAATTCGGTCTCCGCCCCAACCGCTCAATGGGATCTGGTGCAGCCAGTGCCGCAAAATGCAACTCCGCTTTTGGATGGCAAAGCTCTAGATGCCGTTATTCATCTTGCCGGCGAGGGAATTGCCGAAAAGCGTTGGACATCGAAACAAAAACAAATTTTGTATGAAACTCGCATTCGCGCCACTGAAAATTTGATCAACGGATTGAACACGCTGGGTTTGCGTCCGAAGGTTTTTATTTCTGCTTCAGGTGTTGGATATTACGGAGACAGCGGCGACTCCATTCTCACGGAAAATTCTCCCATGGGTCAGGGGTTTCTTGCTGGCCTTGCTCGCGATTGGGAAGCCGCTGCGCAAAAAGCTGAGACTATTTTCGCTGCGCGCTGTGTCCAGGTGCGACTCAGCACGGTGCTTTCCGCGCACGGTGGAGCACTTGAGAAAATGTTGCTTCCCTTCAAAATGGGAGTGGGTGGACGGCTTGGTTCGGGACGTCAATGGATGAGTTGGGTTGCTCTCGACGATGTTCTTTATGCAATCGCATTTCTATTGAGCTCTGATGCACTCTCTGGACCCATGAATTTGGTTTCGCCACAGCCTGTCACGAATGAAGAATTGACCCGCACCTTGTCAGCTCTTTTACGGCGTCCGGCGATACTCCCAGCGCCTTCTTTCGCGTTGCGACTTGCGCTGGGAGAAATGGCCGATGAGCTTCTGTTGTGCAGTCAAAGGGCTATTCCTGAAGCATTACTCGCAGCGGGTTTTGTCTTTCGCCATGCGAGTCTTTCTTCAGCCCTGCAACACACTCTTGGAAAAAATTAGAACCACACCTCGATGCCCGATTGAACCGTGCTAAGGGTGTTTTTGAAACTTCCATCGATCTGTTTTTTGAAGTCCAGATCATAACGGCCGTATGTGAACGAACTGTATAATTGTGGCGACCCAAGCACAGATTCATTCATTGCGTAGCGAATGATGGGTGTCACAAGGAAGGCGTTGCTTTGGTTTTTTTGAACTTTCTTGTCGCGGAAAGAGTAGTTCACATCGAGAGCCAAATGAAAGGCTTTAGTGACATAGAGAACGGGTTGCGCTCCTAGGCTAATTGTTCGCTGATTGCGTGCTTTTTCTCCTGTTGCCACAATAGAGCCATCTGTTTGCACGCGAAAGACCGACTGCTCGTTTTTGAAAATTGTCTGTTCAACTGCCAAGCCGGTGATGACGCCCCAACCTGGAAAATTGAAAACACTGGAATCCTGAAGAAAAAAGGTTGCATCGAATCCACTCGAATCGCCTCGAATTGATTCTTCACTGTTATCAGGTGGACGCAGGTTTACACCCAGTGTTGAATTGCCAAAATTTCCGGATTCAGGATCTTGCCGTGCCATGACACTGCCAAGAAAGAATTCTTCCGAGCCGCGAATTGCCTTTCGTTTTCCACCCGTCGTACTGTCTGCTTGCGCTGCGCCATGAACTATCATTTTAAACATCGGGATGACAGTGTAATTCGCTTCGAGAGGCATCTCGACTCGATACAAAATGGTCGCGTCTTTTGTTTCAACCAATATTTGCGGATCGCCACCCGCGTTACGAGCGGGCGTCTCGGCGCCATCAATCACGCCCTCGCGTTTGGTTTTGGAGTATCCTATTGAGAAAAATTTCTTATCGGATTCGAGGCCAATACCCAGCGCTTTTGTATCGAAAGGGTTCCCAGAATCAAAAAGGCGAAGATCTTCAAATTCAATTTGCCTCGAGCCCGCCCACACACGCCATTCACCGCTGGTTGGCAAAACCGTATAAAGGTCGCGAATGCGGAAGCTGTTCAGCGAAGGAAGTGCAGATGTTTCGTCGTCAGAACTTGAGAGCTTTTGAGTTGTTGTTTCTTGTGCAAGGGATTTTGTGTCTATACCAAAGACAACCTTCGCTTCGCTTGGGAAGGTTTTCACAAATTGTAGCTTGAGGTAATTCGGGTCGCGGGCATGGCGCGAGGTTTTCAGGCGTGGCGAATTTTGCGTGTCGGAAGCCTCAAGAGTCAGACGCTCGAAAAAGTTGTAAAATGAATTCCCACCCGTGCCATCAACAAATTCTCGGCCGGTAAACGGCGAAGCGGTATTAAAACCGGCGCGCCAGATTCCAGAGAATTGATATCCTTCGTCGGCAAAAGCAGTTGAAGTCAAAGCTGCCGCAGCTGCACTTGCTATGCAGCAAACGAGATTTGTTTTGTTGAAAACAAAACGCTTTGCGAGCACTACTTCAAACCCTCTGGTGTGCAAAAATCAGAACCAGATCTCAAAACCAGTCTGGGTTGTGACCAGAGTTGTTTTGAACGAGCCGTCGGGTTGTCGTTTGGTTTCTGCGTCGTAGCGACCGTACGAGAACGAAGTGTAGATTTGCGGTGTGCCAAGCGCCGACTTGTTCATTGCGTAACGCAATATGGGCGTAATCAGCAGACCATTTGCATCGGTGTTTGAAAGTCGTTGGGTTCGCATGGCGTAATTCAGGTCGAGAGCTGCGTGGACTTGGTCACTAATGTAGTAAACCGGTTGAACGCCAACCGACAATCGAGTGTTTTTCTTAGTTCGATTTTCGCCATCACGAACGATGGTTGAACCCTGTAATTTCCACGATGGCCGTCCGTTAGTGTAGATGTCGTGTTCAATCCACAGACCAGTCAGAAGTCCCCAGCGCACGAAATCGATGTTGCCTGTGTCATTGATAATAAAAGTCGTGTCGAATTTTTTGCTGTCGCCACGCAGCGCAGCATTTCGTTCTGTGAAGTTTTCAGCGTTTGTTTGTTTGGCAAGATTTTTTGTCGTGTCGTCGCCGCGATTTTCGTCTTGGTCAGTTCGTCCAATCAAACCAGAGGGGGTGACACGCACGGCAACAACAGAGTTGCCCCAATATCCCGGACGTCCTGTTCTTGAGATAACAGCACCCAAAGTCGATTCTACAGAGCCTTCAATTGCTTTTCTGCGAATTGCGCTGATCGTGTCGGCGGGTGCTCCGGCATGGTTGACAAACTTCAACATCGGCTTCACCTGAAATGCCTTCCAGGGTTGCAATTCCATGCGTGCGAGCAGTGTTACATCTTTGGTGTTGACCGTCGAATTTTGCTGATTGTTGGTGAGGATCTGGCCATTGGCGTTGGTCACAATCGCCGTACGTTGTGCTTTGTTGTAGCTGAGCACTGCTTCATAGCGTGGCCCTTCGATACCAACACCCATTGCGTTAAGGTCGAATGGGTTTCCTCCATCAAAGAGACGCAGGTCTTCAAATTCGAGCATCCGCGAACCTGCCCAAAGACGGGTATTTTCAACGCTCAGCGGGAAGCTCAAATAGAGGTCGCGCACCCGCAGATTGGCTGCGTTTTTAACGTTTGCCTCTGCTGAGGTATCTGCCAGTTCATGAAAAAGCGGGCCAAAGCTGTCGAGGCGGAATTTAGCGTCGACACCGTTGGAAAAACGCTGTCCCAAGCGGACTTGAAAGTATGTTGGATTGTGCGCGTGGCGAGTCGTTTTTAAGCCTGGGAGATCTTGTGAGTCGGACTGTTCACCCGTGAGACCCTGAAGGGTATCGACAAAGTCCTTCCAACTCAGCTTACGAGTCACAAGTTCTTGTGCAGTTACAGCGGACGCGGTGTTGTAGCCGGCACGCCAGTAGCCGCCGAATTCAAATCCATCATCTGCCCGTGCAATGGGCAGCGTGCTCAGACCCCAGGCCAATGCCGTGAGGCAAGCGCCAAGGCGCAGTTGAGGAACCAAACGGGCCATAGTCTCTCCGAGAGGCACAAGTCCGGGCATTTCAAGCCGTTGATGATTAAGGTTAACATGTGGGATCCCAACGACAAAGTGCCTGACCCCCGAAAAAATATAGCCTTGACCCACGGTTTCTGACGATTATGTTGTCAGAAGGTCAGGATTCAATCAGTTGCTTTGGTCCATCCAACGAGAAGGTGAGCGTATGATAGCCAAAATTCAGGAAATCATCGAAAACAAAGTGCGTCCCGCGCTGCAAGCCGATGGCGGAGATATTGAGCTTGTGGACGTTGAAGATGGCATCGTTAAGGTGCGGTTGGTGGGTGCCTGTGCTCATTGTCCTTCAAGTGCGCTAACGCTTTACGAGGGTGTTGAAAAGATGCTCGTTGATCTGGTTCCAGAGGTCAAAGGCATCGAGCAGGTGTGGTGATTATAATGAACGATCTTTTATCATCTCTGCGTGGCTTACAAGCAGATTTGCCCGAGTCGTTGCGCAGCAAATTGGGTGAGTTCGTTTGGAACGAACGCCTTTATTCCGCTGCACAGGATGGCGGGCAAGTCATGGTTCGCTTTTACAGCGACGGCCTCGATCTTCAGAACAAAATTGCGGTCGAAACATTTCTTCGGCAAGCGGCCTCTCCGTTGCTCAGCGGCGGAATTGAGCTGAAAGTTTTCATGGAGCGACGCGATAAAACGGCAACCACCCAAGCTGCTGCGACTCGCCCTGGTGGGAACACCCAAGCCAGCGCGCATTCACATTCTCACTCCCACGCACATTCACATGACCACGCGCATGGCCACACACAGGCGTCAGCAGCTGGTAAAACCAATCCTGCGTCAAGCAAACGGGCCATTCCAGGTGTTCGTCGGATCATTGCAGTCGCGAGCGGCAAAGGCGGCGTTGGCAAGAGCACCGTGAGCGTGAATTTAGCTCTGGCATTGCACAACCAAGGTTACAAAGTTGGTTTGTTGGATGCAGATATTTATGGCCCAAGCTTGCCAATGATGTTGGGTGTAAACCAAGATCCGCAAGTGAATGAATCAAACAAGATCGTTCCTCCGGAAAAGTTTGGCGTGAAAATCATGTCATTCGGTTTCTTTGCACCCGAAGAAAGTGCGGTTATTTGGCGCGGCCCGATGGTGATGAAAGCCTTGCAGCAGTTCTTTTACGATGTGGATTGGGGCGAGCTTGATTTCCTTGTCATCGATCTTCCTCCGGGAACGGGCGACGCGCAGCTCACGCTCGTTCAAAGTTTGCCGATTGCCGGCTCTGTGATTGTTACAACTCCGCAAAACGTTGCGCTTCTCGATGCAGTCAAAGGCATTGTGATGTTCCAAAAAACGGAAGTGCCAATTTTGGGTGTTGTTGAAAATATGGCTTCCTTCCACTGCCCAGCCTGTGGAGTTGAGTCGCATATTTTCGGCACCGGTGGAGCTGAAAAAGTCTCTCATAAATTTGAAGTTCCAGTGTTGGGTCATGTTCCATTGATGCCCGAATTACGTCATGCGGGTGACTCCGGTGAGCCCCTGACTGCTGTGCAAGGTCATCCGGTGCGGATGCGGTTTGCTGAGATTGCTGACAAGGCGGTAAAGAGATTGGTCGAACTCGAAAAAGGAGTTTGAATCACATGCGCATCGCGAGGGAAAACATTCTCCGCAAAAAATCATCCCGAATCGCGCTCAGCGTGGCGCTCCTTGGGGTGGCAAGTGTGGCGCTTTTTTCCCAGCGAGTTGTTGCCCAAGGCAATGTTGTTGTTGGTGGAGAGCTGCAAACGCGCGCCGACGCCGGCGATCCGAAAGCGGCCTATCAGTTGGGCATGCGTTACTTTATGGGCGACCAAATCGCTCGCAATCGTCCGCTCGCAAAGCAATATTTAACCCGTGCAGCGGATGGTGGCGATTTGCGGGCTATGAATATGCTTGGCTTGATGTCCGACCCTCTGTGGTCTGACGACGCAACAGCAAAAGACCTTCCCACAGCAGTCAATTGGTATCGCAGGGCAGCGATGCTTGGATATGAACCTGCAATGAGTAATCTGTCGGAACTGAAAAAGCGCGGCTACATCAAAACAGAAATAGAAAATGGTTTGCCGTTGGCTGGCGGCTCGGGTCAGGCACAAGCAGTTGTGCCACCCTCAACTCCTGTTGAGGTGGTCAATGCGCCGGCAAGTACATATGCGAATCCGCCTGCAAGCGTGCCAGCGCAGCCGAACAACAATGTTTCAGCTGGAGCTTCTGTTTCCAATAATTCTGCAATCTCGAATACAGCTCTGAATCTTCCAGTTGTTACTCCTATCCCCGCGCCTGTTCTTCCGTCGTCTTCATTGGGCACGCCGATGGATGGTCGGGAGATTTTTAAAGCAAGAAGCTCAGCTTTGGTCGAAATTCTTGGCGATGGAAACTATGGCTCGGGAGTTTTGCTCGGAACTCTTTGGATCCGCTCTGAAGACGCAACCCTGCGAACGGCGCTGCAAGATCTGATGGTGAGTTATCCATTCATGGCGAGCCCCAATTCTGCGGCTGAGGCCACTGTTTTGCCTCCGGGTTCGTATTTGGTTGTGGTCTCGAATGCTCATGTCATGGAAGGCATGCGGCGCATGGAAATTGGCTACGGGGTTGATCCGCGCGGACAGACGGTTTTCAGGAAACCTATCTCTGGTGTGTGCTTTCCGAGCGAGTCGAATGTAGACCTGGCGATATTTTTTGTTCCTGTTGAGGCAAACGAGCTTGCTCTGAATGGTGTTATTAGCTTTGCGCCGCTCCCTGCGGCTGCAGTGATGCCCGAACCTGGCAGTCGGGTTTTCGCGATTGCGAATCCAGAGCGCATGACACGAACGATTGCGCAGGGCTTACTCAGTGGTCTGCGTCCCGATCTCATTCAATTCGATGCACCCATTTCCAAGGGCAGTAGCGGCGGAGCAATCTTTGACGACCGCGGAAATCTCCTTGGTGTGATTCTTGGTTATCTGAATGAAACAGGAGCGCAAAATATAAATTTTGCAATTCCCTCAGATCGCATTCGTCCGCTCATGATGGGTTCGGGCGCGTTATGTTATCGGGCAAGTCCGGGTGAAGCCGTGCAGCCATCGGGTCAGCCACAATCTCAATCAGCCCCATCGGGGAGTGTACCAAGTTCGATTTCCCCGCAGGGCAAGTGAGTTGGAATTCGACTCCCCTCGTTCGTGACCTGTTCACTCATCCATTGAAATGTTTGTGTCTTCTCGAATGTTAGAAGGTTTCGTCGCAATTCAGCGGGAATGTCCTTTGCCCACTCCTTTTGCAGGGCAAGGCAGATGCTAATAAAAGTGTGAGCTGCAGCGAAACCAAGCGAAAAACTTTCTTCGTTTCCGCTCTGACTTCCACTTTTTGAGGCGTGAATCGGAGAATGCGCAATTGAGTGATTCAGTGAGTCGAGTGCGCGTAACCACTGCCCTCTGAGTTTTTCTAAAGTGTTGTCGCGAGGTCCGTCGTAAAGGGCATACATGACACGCGATAATTGGCCTTCAGCAATGCGATAAAAACAGCCATCTGAAGATAAAAACCACGGAGTAAAAGCGTTTTGCAGGAGGTGCGCGATGATGCGCAGACTGTCGTCTATGATGCTGCCCTTTGCCGAGTGAAGGCACGGAACCGTTGCGGCCGAGCCGAGCAGATCATTGGGCGTGATGCGCTTGAGTTCGCTCCAGCTTAAGTGAATGAGCTTCTTGGCTGTTGTGTGCTCGTCGAGAAGCGACGCAATCGCTAAAAGAGCGATGCGGCAGTACGGGGAATCTGAGTTCCAGTAGAGTGTGTCCACGCTTTTGTCCGACTGTTGTTGAGGGCAGAGGTGCTGTCGGGGGACTTGAGCTCCTCTGCGACTTGTGCCTTATGGCAACTGTGTCACGATAGTTTTGTTGTAAGGTATCGCCCGGACGGTGTCCATGGCGATGACGAGGAGGTACTTCAGGTATGTCATATGCAGCAAACAGCGAGCAATCTGCACAGCGTAAAAAACGCCGAGTGACCGACATTTTGAGCCGAAAGGGTGGCGCTCCCCTCACTGCATTGACTTGTTATGATGCGACATTCGCACGCCTACTGGAAAAAACGGACCTCGATGTTGTGCTTGTTGGCGACAGCCTTGGCCACGTGATGCAGGGTGGTGATTCAACTCTAACCGTGACTGTGGATGACGTTGCTTACCATACACGCTGCGTCGCGAAATCTTTGAAAACTCCACTGTTGGTGTCCGATGTGCCATTCGCAAGTGCCGGATTCACTGACGAGCGGCTGTACGCAGATGCAGAACGATTGATGCGGGCTGGTGCGGAAGCGCTTAAAATTGAGGGTGCTTCGGCCGAACTTTGCCGGCAAATTTCTCGACTCACTACCCACGGAATACCGGTGATGGGTCATATTGGCCTAGTGCCGCAAAGTGTGCATGCACTGGGTGGATACCGTATTCAAGGACGCAGTGAAGAAGCTCAGCTACGGCTTTTAGATGAAGCGCAAAGGTTGGTTGATGCGGGTTGTTTTGCGATTGTTCTTGAGTTGGTCGATGAAGCCACGGCGCGTCGAGTCACTCAAAGTTGTCAGGTGCCAACCATTGGTATTGGTGCTGGAAATAGCTGTGATGGACAGATCCTTGTTCTGCAAGACATGCTTGGCATGAACATGGATTTCAAACCAAAGTTTCTCAAGCACTTTGCGAATTTGGAAAATGTGGTTGTCGATGCAGTTGAAAATTATTGCCGAGAAGTGAATGAACGCAGTTTTCCTGTGGGTAAATGAATGAGCGAGAATAAAAAACTCTCCCTTGAAGAAATCAAAGCACGCGTTCGCGTTGTCTGTATTTGCAAGGGTATTAAGATGTCGCGCATTTGTGATGCTGTTCAAAATGGATGCTCGACGGTTGAAGAGGTCAACAAGGCAACGGGCAGTGGCAATGGTGGTTGTGGGGCTACCCGCTGCCGGCCGGTGATAGAGCAGATTATTAAAAACGGAGGGCGGCCGTTGACCTCAACCCTGCCATCCGATGTTACGTCTGATGACGACCCCGCGGATTCTTTCTAGCGGCTGGTTGATGTCCGTGGTGGTCGGCAGAGGAATGATTCGAATGCCTGGTGTTGTCATGGGCATCCGATTCATGATGCCGGCGGCGCTGGGTTGAATGTCCGCGATGGCTGGCATCGGCGTGATTGTTATCGTGGTTTGGTTTGCTTTGCGTGTCTTCAGCTTCACCTGCTTTGCGAACGCGAATTGAAATATCCAAGCTGTGATCGCGCACTGCCGAAAAAACCTTATCAACGGCCAGCGAAACCAGATTCTGCGCAAATTCTCGGGAAAGACCTTTCATCATCTCTTCCCGACTTTTTGAGATCAGCTGTCCGGCATCTTTGGGCAGCGTGTCGGTAACGTCTTTAAGTACGTCAATACTCGAACTCACGGTGCGCTTGAGAAGGTCGCCACCAATTTTTGCGATGTCTTGAAGATCTTCCCGTGATATCCACAAAGGTTCCTGCGGAGATTGTTTGTTATCGCGTGTCATGGTGTCTTCCTTGTGGTGATGTTGGTTGCCTTTGCCGGAAGTTCTCGGGACGCTGGCAGTAAAGCGCATGTGCCGAGCTCTCAACCGGCTTTTTTCGGCAGTGATGCTGAGTCAGCCTTTTTGCCTGCCGCTTTGTGCCCCGAGAGTTCCTCGAGCAGTTTCTTAAATTCACCGTTTTGCGGGAGAAGTGCAAGGGCTTGCTGACAAACAGCCTTGGCCTTACCAAACTGAGCGAGTTTTCTGTAACTTAATGCCAAGTGATAAAGTGATTTGGCATGATTTGCTTCCGCAAATATTGATCTTTCAAAATACAGCGCAGCTTGCGCAAAATCTCCAGCATTAAAATTGATCATGCCGACCTGAAACATACTTTCCGCACTCGGGTCAATTCGAGTCAGCGACGCCCATATCATGCGAGCCGGCATCTCTTGTCCCAGCCGTTTGAGCAAGCGGCCTTTGCTTGTCATGGCTTCTGTTTGATCGGGCTCGCAGATGAGCGAAGCCTCGACATCAGCCAATGCTTCATCAAACATTTCCATTTTTTCATGGACGAGAGCGCGGGCAAGCAAGACGTCTGCCTGCTGGGGCTTTTGATTGAGGAAGTCGGTAAAGATCTGCAGTGCTTTTTTATTGTTTTTTAATTTGCCACAAACGTCGCTGATTCCCTTTAGAGACAAGTTTGAACGCGGAACGTTGCGCCGGGTTTTTAAGTAGTAGTGGAGTGATTTTTCTGAATCACCGATTTCCATTTGGAGGCTAGCCATTTTTAAAAGCAACGCTTCATCGTTGGGAAAGTCACACAGCGCCAAGCGCATCTGTTCAAGTCCGGACCGATAGTCATGCAAGTCAAAATAAACATCGGCCAACTGAACTCTGCGTCCAGCTCGCTTTCCGTTTAGGCTGAGTTCGCGCAGCAGAAATTCAATCGCTTCGTGTTTTTTTCCTTCCTGGAGAAGGATATCAGCCATCAGTGCATAGGCAGGAAAACACATATCGCTGATTCTGATGGCTTCTTCCAAAAGGTTTTTTGCAGCTGCAATGTTGGCAAATTTCCATTCGGCATGGGCAAGGCCAACAATGACTCTGGGTGATTCTGGTTCGATTGCGCGAAGGGCCAAAAACTCCTGATGAGACTCACCGAGTTGCCCTTGCAGAAGAAGGTTTTCTGCATTTCTAAGGCGCTGCAGGTTGGCAGGAGGGTCAACATAGCGCGCTAAAACCTGTCTTATCTTAAAAAGAAGATCTTGAGGTTCAAAGGGCTTGATTATGTAATCGTTCACGCCCAATTCAATGGCGTGCACAATGTCGTCGCGAGACGCCTCACCACTGACAAAGACAACCGGGATGTCATTGGCGATGGGGCGTGAGCGGATGTAATTGAGAACCTCTAATCCACTGCCTTTATTCAGATACAAGTCCAAGATCACCAAATCAATCGCGTGATTGCGAAGGTATTGGATAGCATCTTTGGGTGTTTGAGTGTCCTGAATAGAAAACATTTGCGTTGGCTCAAGAACGCGCTTGTACGCCTTGCGCATCAATGCTTGGTCTTCAACTATCAAAATTGGAATACGCGGGCTCTGTATTTTTGTCTGCGCAAAGAGCTGCGGATTGTGATTCTGCAACATTTGATCAAGTCCGGCCAGGATGGTTTGAGCATCAGGACTTTTTTCTTTGGCCAGCACGCGCGCTGGCTTTTTTGGTCCGTGGCTCATCGCTCCTCTCCCGCTGGTGTCAAAGTCTTTTCAGGGGGTTCGCACCCTTCCAAGGGTTATCGGAGGGATTTGTGCAAAAATGAGGAATAGGGGGTTGCGAGACGTGGCAGGTACAGTGCGTATCATTAAAGAGGGCGAGGTCCTGTTTCGCACAGGAGAGAAGGCGGAGTCGATGTATATCGTCCGCAAGGGCTCTCTGAAAGTTTACTTCCTCAAAGGGAACGAAGAGGTGCAGCTGGCACTGCTGGGAGATGGCGCGATTGTTGGGGAAATGGCTTTCTTTGATCAAAAACCCCGCAGCGCACACGTCAAAGCTTTGGCGCAAACTGAAGTTACTGAAATCTCGCGGGCAGATTTTGACAAGTTGCTGACCCAAATTCCGAAATGGTTGGTGACCATGATGCAGAGTTTGAGCGGACGTCTGCGAACGACAAACGATAAACTGGCGCTTGTTGAAAAAGCCCAGCAGGCGACCAGCAGCAGTGTGCAAAGCGACTACCCGTTTTTACCCTTGGTGCGCTCCCTGCGGCTTTTGCAAATTCTGGCCCTTCAGCTTGGACAAAAAGATGGAACCACTCTTTTTCTCGACTACCAAACCACGCTGGAATGGTGGATGTCGCTCACGGGTTGGTCGCGAGATTATTTTTCTAAATTCATAGATGTGATGGCGCAACAAGGGTTGCTGCAGAAAAGGGGCGACGATAGCCGCACCGCTCCGCGGATTGTGATGTCGGCGCGGGCAAAGCTGCAGATGTTCACCGACTTCATGGTTAACCTTCAGAGTCGGGTTTCAGCCGCAAGCCTGAGTGAATTTAATATTGCCTGGATTGAAATGCTTGAGGCAGGAATCAGCGAAGCTGCGGCCTCGGGTTATGAGTCATACAACGTTCCGGTTCTTAAGCTGGCGACAGCAGGTTCGTATGCAACCTTAGATGAAAAAAAGCGCATGGCTGTCGCTGAACATCTGGCGCAGTGGTTGCAGCTGAAGACAAGCAAAACAAACGTTGAAATTCTCCTCAAAATTGCTCCCAAGGAGAATAAAAATCACGTTGTTTATCTAAAGATTTTGCTTGCCGCAATCAACGCGCGCATTGATCATATTGAGTGAAGAAAGAGCGCTGCTTGGTAGCAACCTTCACCAAAATTGGTCGAAGCGCAGCTGCATAAAGAGCTGCCAAAGTGGCTTATCGAGAGCCTTTCCATAAAGTATCGCAGGATAGAATCCATATCCTTTAACATCAATATTGAGTCGCATCGAAGCGGTTAAGGTCGAGATGCTTTCGGTTTCGCTGAGCAGATACTTGTCGGAAACTCCTCCGCGGCTCAAAACCAATTCTCCATCAAGTCCTTCGAGATATGCCAAGCCAAGGCGGGTATCAAACGAGTTCACGATTGGAAAAGAGTAGCTTAGGCTGTTGCGGTACTGAGCGCGGCCAACAAGATTGTAAGATAGTAGGCCATTACCTAGCAGAGATGTACTGATGTTTTGCAGTCCGTCGTTTGTACCAATCACGTAGGTTTTGAACGGCTGAAAGAACTCCTGGTAGTTCAGCGGCGAGCCGCCACCCGTTGAAGAGTAGGTGTTGCGGAGGCTTAAAGATTGCCCGCGATAGCTGACCTGATTCATCAGTTCGACGGAGTAATTTTGATAACTCACGTTGCTCACCAGCGAGCCATCGCCGGCTTTCGCGGGAGTAAGACTGTGAGTTGTATCAACTCCGACGCTGATGCGTCCGCCAGCAGAGATGTCTCTTTTGCTGAGCGAAGTGAGCGGAGCATCAAAAAAGACTCGGCTCCAAAGGGGCCTTTGCAAAGAGCTGCCTACCGATGCCAAGACTGTTTGTTGTGCTCCCCAAAAGGGATCCAAAAACGTGTCATTGCTTGAGGAAGGATCTATTTTCAAGACTTTCGCATGCACATCGGTGCTGACATTTCCATCCAAGAATTCATGTTCTATTCGTGCATCGGCCCCTGTCTCGCGCAACAGCAGAGTTGATACATAGCGCGAATTCACAGAGCGGCGGTTCTCTGCACAAGTGAGAATTTGTTTTTCGCTCCGGCATGGGTATGTGTAGGCCAATCCATTGAAGCGCGGGCGCATAAATAAGTTTGCCTTCCAGCCATCAAAAAGTCGATTGCCGTAAAGATTGGCTTCAAGTCCCCATCTGTCGCTCGGAAGAATCGAGGAGTCGAACATATAGGAACCAAAAAGTTGAACGTAGAAGCGCTCCATTTCATCCACAAAGGGGCGAGAGAAGAGGCCAACATTCCAGACACCCGAGAGAAAAGGTGGGGTGAAATTAGGATAGGTCATCCAGTGCTTGAAGCGGTAAGGCGCAGGAATTTCCGAGACAGTTTCGCTGTCACTTTGTCCACTCGCTTTGCTTGCATCAGACTTCACATCAGTTTCGCCGTTGAGCGCCACATTTTTGGGAATCGTCGTGTTTTCTGCTACGGCTATCTTCGGTCGGCCCAATGACTTCCGGAGCTCATTTGCATAGCGAGCAAACGGGGGAACGTAGGGCACGTAACCCGGTAGATTCCACCACTTTGATGTTTCAGGCCGATTGGCAATCCACGCCAGGTGAGAGGTGTGCAGATCTTTGAGTGAAACCTTCCAAAGTTCATTGCTTTGACCAGTGAAAACTCGCAGCATCAGAGTTTCTGGGGTATCGGCCGGTTCGATGCTGTCGACCCAGTCAGCCATGCCTGAAATGATTTCGCTGTTTCCTTTTGTCCAACGCACCAATGCCTGTGCATCGTTCCAGCCCACCAACAAAACAAAATCATCGGGTGCGAGCATGAGCGCGCTGCGGATAACGAACGTTCCAGCCGGAATCACTTCTTTTGGTGATTCTCCATGACACGCGCGCTGCAGCGATGTTTTTTCCGAGTCTTGATCGACAATAATAAAAGCGCACAAAGATGATTCGCTCTCTGCGTGTGCGTCATGCGGGCGAACCAGGCGAACAAATGTTGGTGCAGACCACTGCGCCAGCTGAACATGCTGCTTGAGAGTCGCATTCAGAATGTAAAGCTTTGACTCGGTGTCTTTGTTTGTCACCACCGCAGCGGCTTCCGGAGCAATGGCGGCAATATCACGCACCAGTGCAGGAGCGTTTTCAGATGTCATTGGAAAATCAAAGCGAGAAATAATCTTATCATCTGAAATCTTATTCAGATCGCCTTTAAAGAGATAATAGGACACCGCGTGCCCAACAGTGCGATTCTCAGCTTTCACCCGAGAGGTTGTCCAGAATCCGCCGTCGCTCCATTCTTTGTGGTGCGAATAAATTCTGTCTTGAGCCTTGACCTTCAGCGGACGCAGCGCGCCCGATTCAAATTCCTTTTGATCAGCAGTTTTGAATTTGAAGACCTTCAGGCCTCCTGCTCGACTTTCCGTTGCGAAATCTGGTGTTACAAGTGTTTTTCCGTGCAGAAGGTAAGAGTCTGCCGCGAATTGATCAAAAACTTTCTGCGCACCAAGGATATTTCTCAGCAAGGGCATGCCTTCCAGATCCGCTCTCACTTCAGCCGTGATGTCTTTTTTGAACGATTCATAAAGCTCACCGGGCCATTGTCCAGTGAGTTTGTGTAGCAATAAATAAGCACCGCTAAAAAAGGGTGGAATCAACTGGCTGTATTTCAACTGTTGGTGAAGAGTTCGTAGATTCTTCTCGGGGGTGCGTTCGAGAAAATACTTAAAAAACTTACCAGCCGTTGCATAACCCAAAATGCTCGTTTCGCCCGAGGCCTTGTACAGCGCATGGAGTCGGTCCCAACTGAGAAAAGTATTATTGAGCACCATGGCTCTGAGATAGCCATTGGTTTCGAGCCGCCCCAAAGATTCTGTGAGGTATTCGGGCAGCCCCTCGGTCCACCATGTGGGAAGCATGGCCATCATGAATGTGCGTCCTGCTGGTCCGACGCTGAGGTCGAGATGTTCGTACATCATACGGTGTGCTAATTCGTGCTGGAAAAGCGCACGAGGCGGGCGATATGTCGACTGTATTTCTAAGGTTTGCGGAATAAAATTCGCAAACGATGCACCATCGCTGCGTGCGCTAACAATAACAGGGATTTTCTCAAAGCGTGACGCGATGACATTTTGCGGATCCAACTCAGGTGGGTTGGGTTGGTTTTGCAGGCGTGTCCCAAGGAGAAGGCTATAATCGGGATAAGCATCTTCGACAGCCGACAATGCATGCTGAGCCAAAGTTTTTTGTGTTGAGTCGTAATAGACAACAAATCGACTGTTTTCGAGACGTCCCCATGTTACATCTGCCTGAGTTCCTGAGGGCTGTTTCAGGAAAGACAAGGGTACCGCGTGCGCACCTTGCTGCGTTCCAAAAAAACCAACAGAAAATGCAAGCCCGGCAAGCACTTTTTTAAAGCGAAGAGTTTTAATCTTTCGGCTCATTCAACTAACCCCCGTTTTGCTGAGATGTTGTTCAGCCCTTTGCAGATCTTCGGCAGTATCAATGCCGAAGGGGGGCTCGCTCGCATGAATAACACGAACTTTCCAGCCCGCCTCAAGGGCTCGCAGTTGTTCCAATCCCTCGGCAAGTTCTAGCGAACTTGGTGGCATGTTTGTGAAGTTCTGAAGTGCATCGAATCGGTAGGCATAAATTCCGACATGCTGAAGAAAGGGAATCTCGGATTGCTCTTGGAGCTTTTCGGCGAGTCCAGTGACCGCCTCGCTTGCGCCCAGTTTCTCGCGTGGCCAGGCAATTGGTGCGCGGGAAAAATACAGCGCATTTCCCTGTGTATTACAAACAACCTTGACCACCGATGTTCGGACAAAAAGTGTTGGCGAAGACTGAGGAAAGGCAAGGGTTCCCATCGGCGTATTTGACGCCGCAAGCATAGCAGAGACAAGGTGGATAACGTCGTCTTCAGAGAAAAAAGGTTCGTCGCCCTGGAGATTGATGATGAGGGTGGAAGGTAACAAAGTCACCCCTGCACTGATTAAGCTGTGAACTGCAGCATAGATGCGGTCTGTGCCTGAGGGGAGATGAGAAGGGGTCAATACCGTTTGAATGTTCGTCGACTGCAGTGCGTCAACAACCTCGCTGCTGTCTGTTGCAACCAAGGTGACAATTTCTCTGCGAGCAATCTGAAGTTGTTCGCAGAGCTTTTGTGCGCATGCCTCAACGCGCTCGGCGACACGAACAACCATTGGCCGCCCCGAAAGTAAAGCCAAAGGCTTGCGCGGGAGTCGAGTCGAGCCCAAGCGAGCAGGAATGGCTATGACTACTTTGACCGGTGCTGAGCCGCTTGGAGTGTGTGGTGATGGTGTTTTGTTCATTTTCAAAGTCCTTGGTCGTTGTCGGAAGAGTCTACCAGTTGTATTGTAGAGGCCCAACCCTCATGCCATCCCAGATTATTTGGAGGATATTGCGCCGTGCCAAGACCTGTCTCCGACGCAATCGCCGATGGCCTGCCGTTGTGGGATACATATGAAGCTGTGTTTTTTTTGCTCACGGGAATTTTTCTTGGGATCGTTCTGGGTGTTTTGTTTCCTTCTGTTTGGCGCTCTTTTCGCCGACGTTTTCGTCGGCTTGAAAAATATTGGCCAGATGACTCTCGATTTGCTGCTCCTAAAGATCCCGCCCGTCTGAAAATGTTGTCAGTCAATGCACAGATGGATGACTCCGAAGAGCTGCCGTCTGAGGTTGATATTTCTGCTGCATTCGTTCAGGCAAGGTATGCCGTTCAAGAAAATCTCTTGCGCGAGGCGGCTGCGCTTTATTTGCAGATTCTTGGCTCAGAAAAAGTGAGTCGCGTTCAAACCAACAAAGCCATGTTTGAGCTGGCGCAGGTTTATGCGCTGAGTGGACTGAGGTCGAAGGCTATTGAAACTGGACTTGAGCTCTTACACCGCAAACCTGCTCATACAGACATTTTTCGTTTGTTGTTGGGCCTCACTTCTGAACCTGGCTCTGAAAATAAAATGAAAACCTGTCTTGAATTATATTCCGGACCAAGGTCCGGTGAACTTGCCCGCGAAGTCTCTCACGTGTTGGCGGCGTGCGCATGTCGTATAGTGCGGTCTGCACAAGGACCAATTGAGCAAAGCAAACTTCAGCAGGCTGTTGAGATGGCAAAACTCGCGGTACGTTGGAGTCCGTCTGCGGTCGAACCAAAGCTGGCTCTTGTTGAAGTTACAAGCGTGCTGCGGCAGCCCGATGCAAACCGTCCGCTCGACCAGTCTGTCATGGGTTTTTTTGTCGACGTAGGAGAATGGCAGCGTTTGGTGAGAGCTCAGCCCGCCTTGTCTGCAAGCGCAATTAAGCCTTCTTTGTCGGCTTGGGTGGATTTTCTTGATGCGCGCGACTCGGAAGTGGAAACAACGATGCTCAAGATGCGCAGCGAAATTCTGAGTTTGCTTGGGCGGGGCCATCCTGCTCAGGGTTCGGCAGGGACGGGCACCGATTTTGAATATTTGCATCAGGCAATTGCGCTGATCCGAAATAAAAGCAGCTCGAGAGGGTTTGAATCCAAGAGCTCACAGCCGGCATGCGAAAGCATGGGATGGGAAAACGTACTTCGCGAGTTGCTTGCATTTTCTGAAGTCGAACCGCTTATCACCGATTTCCAGGTCTGTTCCGTATGTTCCGAAATTCATCGAGAGTTTTTCTGGCGCTGTCGAGCCTGTGGGCGCTGGGAGACCTTGTTGCCGGGGGCGAGTGCGGCTGCGTCACGGTTAAAGTGGACGTCCGGCCAACCAGAGCTTTGAAGTCAATTTTATTTGAATCTTCGCAAGCTTTGGCGTACGACCCGCGACGAGAGCTCTGGAGGCATTGCAAATGTCGACTCGCATCGGCACCCTGTCCCGCGCAATAGCAATCGATGCACTGAATCATGTACTCAGTCGGCGCCAACATGCGGATGTTGTCCTCGAGCGGCTCTTCAATCATCACGCGGGTGAACTTCGCCCGCTCGACAGGGCATTCATTTTTGAGATTGTCTATGGCTCTCTGCGCTGGCTATCCAAAATGGACTGGATCATGTCTCACATGGTCGACCGCCCATTCACGAGCCTTGATCCCCGGGTTGCTTGTGCCTTGCGGGTGGGGGCGTATCAGATTTTCTACATGGACAGAGTTCCAGATCGTGCGGCGGTTTCTGAAACTGTTGAGGCGGTGAAAAAAGTTGGTGCAGGAAACGCTTCGTCGTTTGTGAATGCAATTCTTCGTAGAGTTGCGCGCAAGGCGGAATATTATCCGAAGCCAGATCGTGAGAATCAAACGGTAGAATATTTAAGCGTTCAATACGCGCATCCACAATGGATGGTGGAACGTTGGTTGCGACACGTGCCGCTCGAGCGTCTCGAGCATCTTTTGTCGGGCAACAACAAAGCTCCCCCAATCGTCCTGCGGCGCTTGTTGAATAAGCCACTTCCGGAAAATGAAGATCTCGCAACTTACCTCTTGCGCACGCAGGGCGTCGCAAGTGAGTGGTTGCCGCTGAAAACCGCACTTAAGGTTGAACGCTTGCCCGACGTCTCGAGATGCGAAGCGTTTGCTCGCGGGCATTATCTTGTTCAAGATGCCGCGGCTCAGCTTGCGGTGCAGCTGGCAACGCCACAAGTGTCTGGAAAAGTGTTGGATGCATGCTCTGCTCCGGGTGGGAAGTCGATTGCGCTGTGGGACCAGGGTGTTGCTGCTGAAAATCTTGTTTTGGCGGAAAGTAGCCGCAAACGAATGGGCATTCTGCAAGAAAATCTGACTCGGGTTGGATTAGCGCCGGCCGAAATTTTGCAGGGAGATGTCCTCACTCAAATCGAAGGTAGAAGCTTTGATACCGTTGTGTTGGATGCTCCTTGCAGCGCACTTGGCGTAACCCGCAGGCATCCAGAAATTAAGTGGCATCGAACTCCTGCAGACATCGATCACTGCGCGTTGGAGCAACGTCGATTGCTTGACGGTCTCTCTACTGCAGTGCGGCCTGGAGGTGAGCTCATTTACATTGTCTGTAGTGCGGAGCTCGAGGAAACAACCCTGCAGAAGGATGAATTTCTGAAGAGACATCCGAATTTCCAGGTCGTTTCGCTGGAGCAGCGGATTCATGACTACTACCGCCGATACGTCACGCGCGAAAACGAACTCCTTATTTTGCCGGGCAATTCTGACGATTTGGATGGCTTCTACGCCGTTGCTTTGCGGAAAAGCGAAGGCTGAACCTCGTGCCGCAGAGACGCAAGTGTTTGCGGCGCAAATTCGATTCAACCCCGAAGGTTCTCAGTATCCGTCCTTTTCTAGTTTTCGAGATGCGCTCAACGCGCAAATTTATTCTGCACAACATCGTGTCTGCATTCTAAGTGACGATTTCCAAGATCGTGAAATTGGCTTTGCCTTGTACAATGCAAGCCGTCGTGCAGTTCTGACAAGATTGCGTGTGGACTCAAGGGGAAGTTTGAAATCGGGGACAGCAGGACGCTTAGGGCGACTTTTGGATGAACTGCAGGCGAGCGGAATTCCGGTGCTCGAGAAATCTCTCAAGTCTTTGCGCATGCCCGAGCCTACCATTCTTGCCATTGACCAAAGGGCATGGAGCATCAGTGCAGTATTAATTGAAACGTCATCAAAAGCTGTTGAAGTTGAAGCAGCCCCCTTTACAACACAAGAAGTTTGCAACTGGGCAGAAGCTGCTTCATCCGCCAAAGCTGCGACACTGCGCTGAGCCCGCCGAGACTCTGGCTTTGATAATATTTCAGCGATGGAAGAATTTGTCTCAGGAGACTCTCATTCATGGCAAAGTACTCGAATCTGCGGATGATCATGCGGCGCTGTGTGCTGGTTTTGATCGCCGTCTTGTTTGTTTCTTGTGGTCCGGGCAAATGCAAAAACCGTGTGGATGTTTCTGCTGAAGAACAATTGCGCAGTTATATTGATCTCGCAGTGAATATCACTCGGATGGATCAGCGCGAAGAACTTGAGAGCTTTACAACTGGTGAATTCCGCGACCACATCACATCGGCGTCACCTGAAGCGTTCAAGGAATCTTACCTCAACAGACGCTTTGAGTTTGATGAATTTGAAGTGACGTCCAAAAAAGAAGTCGATCCTCAGCGTGAAGTCCATCTCGAGTACCGGGTGAAATTTCGCAGCTGGTTGACAGGCGAAGACAAGGCACGCTCTCCTTCGCAAGATGTAAAGAGCCTTGCTGTGATGAAATACACGAATGGCCAGTGGGCAATCGCTTCCATCAAGCCGCTCGATTCGAGTTATAATTGGGATGTAGGATTGCCCATGGATGGTGTCTCCACTCAGGGAATTACTCCCGATTCACCCGTGATTGATCCCTATGCCGAGGCGGCGCCCCAGGCTGAGCAAGCTCCAGCAGTGGCAACACCGGTTTCGACACCAGCGAAGAAGCCTTGAACACAAGAAATCAATTTTGCTGAATCAAACGCCTCGCAAGGATTGAAGGGAAGCAACTATGAAGCGAATTTTGATTGCCGACTCCAGCAAAGCTAGCCTGGTGATGACAAGTGAAGTCTTCAAAGATCACTTTCCTGGAGTTCAGGTGGTGGTGGCCCGAACCTCTGCCGACGCAATTGAATTGGCCAAAACGGCCGGCGAACTCGACGCGTTCATTATCGATTATGACCTGCCAGATCGTGACGGTGCCTATACGGCAGCTCGCTTGAAAAAGATGTTTGCTCAGCCAATTTTAATTACAGCCTTTGATCGGCCCGACGTTCAAGAGACGATCGACCGCGACTTGTCTGCGTTCGATGATTGCCTCAGCTGGCTTAAAAAGCCGGTGAAGCCTGAATTAGTTGTTTCTCTTGCGCAGCGTTTCATCGAAGGAAAGCATCGCTGTCAGCGCCGTCTGAACTGTCATATTCCAGCCTTTCTTGAAGTTGAATTTATGCCCGTTGGGCAGTCGCTTGCCGCTGCGACAGGGGCAAGCTCCTATCGTTCGCAGGCGGTGGCAAAAGTGAAAGTCGCGAGCAAGAGTAAAGCAAAACAGCAAGCAAAGACGAAGAAAGCAGCGACTCAGAAGACAACCGCAACAAAATTGAGTTCGTCTGGAAAATCGTCAACACCAATGAAGTCGGCCAAAACAGATAAAAACGCGACTAAAGAAAAGTCAAAAACAGTCGGAAAAACTTCTCCTCAGACATCGCTGATCAAGAAATCAGCGCCTGTCATGGCTAAATCCGCAACCGTTCCAACCAGCAAAACGCTCGCAAAGAAGCCGACACCAACTGTTGGTGGCCGCATAAAAGCAACTCCAGTGGAAGTAAAAACAAACAAGCAAAAAACCACACCCGTGGTCCCTGCACAGCCCTTTCGTAAAATCATTCCCATCACGATTGATGATGTTAGTCTGGGCGGAGCAAAGATTCGCGTGAGCAATCAGGAAATCGTTGTCAATCAACCTGGAAAGAATCGAGCCGTTTCCGCGGTTGTTGATTTTCGCGAAGGGCAGATTTTGAATGTGTACGTGCCTCCCAGTCATGTGGTTGAGGCAGGGGCTGAATCGCTGGATAAATGGCAAAAGGCACAAGCCAAAGTTCTTATAAATTCATTGCTCTCTGCTGAAGGCAAAAACTCGAAAAGCAGCGAGGGCGTGAGTAAATCGACAACCTTGAGCCCATTGGCTGGACGAGCCCGAACTGCGCTTGCGAATACAGACACCGAACAGCCACTTGAAGGACAGGCGAACGGTGGAAATGTTCTGAAGGGCCAGGTTCGTTGGACTGCGAGCAGTGAAACATTCACCTTCTGTGGCCTGCGTTCTGAGACGGTCAATGTGTCGAAAAAACTCTTTGAAGCCATGATTGAAATTGAATCTCGGGCGCGCGGAAATTTGAGTCCAATCGTGTCTCCAAACACGCCTCGAGCACCAAAGTTGAACGCCTGATTTGACAGTTTTCGAGATGGTCGCTAATCTCTTGGATAAATCGCATCTGCAAGCGGTTCATCACAAGGAGCGTGTTATGAAAAAGTCGACCGTCTCGACATCACAATTGATCTCTGCTGTTGCAGCAAACCACACCGAACTCCCAAAGAAGGTGACTAAGGAAGTCCTCCAAGAATTCCTTACCCTCATTGAGCAAGAAGTTGTCGGCAACCATTCTAAGGTTCGCATCGACAAAGTTGGTATCCTGCAAGTTAAAGAGCGTGCTGCTCGTATGGGCCGCAACCCACAAACTGGCGAAGAAATCCGCATTCCTGCATCCAAGAAGGTGACCTTCCGCGCTGCTAAGTCTTTGAAAGACGCAGTTGGCGTGAAGCGTGCAACCAAGAAGAAGAAGTAATTAGATTTAGGATTGTCCGAGTCCATTTGCAGATGTGAGACCTCCCCGCTGGGAGGTTTTTTTTTGCCTGTGCGGGGCGTTGATGTTCGAAATTAATTCTGAGCAAGACTCTCTATAATATAGACTTCCTGCTCACCTTTCCCCTTCAATTTTACTTTTCCCAGGCTCTTGCCGGTGATGTGGCTCGCAAGGCGTTCGAATGTTGTTTTGGAAGCCGTCAGTGTTTGCGGCTGTCCAGCCCCCTCAATGCGCGCTGCCGTGTTTACGGTGTCGCCCCAAACATCAAAAAGAAACTGTTTTGTGCCAACGAGTCCGCCCACCACTGGACCCGAGTGAATCCCAACCCGCACCTTCCAGCCTGATGAATGATGGGCGGCACTCGAGATCATGTCGAGTCCGGCACGCGTGGCTTTCAGTTCAGGCAGCGAATCGTCTGGAGTGAGTCCCGCCACGGCCATGAAGCTGTCGCCAATTGTTTTGATCTTCTGCAAGCCATGTAGATCGGCGATAGCTTCGAATTCAGAGAAAAGGCTCTGTAAGAATTTTAAAATAGTAACCGGGTCCTGGGTATCGCAGCTTTCCGTGAAATTAACGATGTCACAGAACAAGACGCAAACGCCTTCGTGGCGCTTTGGCTTGACTTCACCGGTCGCCTGCAACTCATCGATAATGTCTTTTGGCAGAATCACCGATAGCAACTCTTCGACACGATTTTTTTGGAATTTGAGTTCTTCGGCAAATTCCTTCTCGCGCCTCTTCGTTGCTTGTAATTCGAGAGATGTTAGAACGCGGGCCTTAAGGAATGCAGATTGGAATGGTTTAGGGAGCGAGTCGATGGCGCCCGCTTCAATGCATTCAGCAAGTTCATCTGCATCATCGGATGCGGTCACAACCAAGACTGGTATTTCCGAAGTCGCGGGGTTCGCCTTAACCGTCTTGAGAAAATCCAGTCCACTCATCGCTGGCATGTGCAGGTCCAGCAGAATGAGATTGTAGCTCTCAGATTCAAGCGCCCGCAGGGCATTTTGTCCTGACGTGAAAGTCGTCACTGCGAGTCCAAGTCGACTTAAAAAGGTCCCAATCAAGTGTAGGTTGTGAGGTTCATCGTCGATGACCATGACGTGCTGAGCTTGCTTTCCTTCAGTCGATGCATCGCCCGGTATTGCTCCAACTTGGAAAGATTGCAGTTGAGGCTTCAACTCGATCCGTTGATCGAATGGAGAGTGACACCGGAGGGTGAGCTGTCGTACCGCTTCAATCATGTTTGTAAGAAGCTCTTGTTGGCCAATAAGCGATTCCAGGCGGGCCAGCTTTTCATTGAGTGTTCTGAGGCTTGCAAGAGTCTGGCTGCGCAGACCGGCTTTCACTTCGGTTTGGAAAATCAAAATCGATGCGAGTGAGCAGTGGTTGATCATTTGAGCGGTGTCATCGAGAAGCATACGGGCGTCGTTCAGGACCAATTCGAATTGCGCAAGATGTGAGTTTTGAGCTTGCGCGAGGTCTTCACGCAGAACTTCGCCGAACCCGATCAAGACTGAAAAGATGGAACGCAGATCATGTCTGAATGTCGACCGGAACTTTTCCGGAGTGACCGTCTGAGTCTTTTCACTTGCTGAGCTGTTCATTTATTTTCCACGTCATTCATGAATAATTTTGCTTTCAGAATATGGTAACGAATGTGCTCTGGTGAGCGCGAGTCGAAGTGTTGACGTGTGCAAAGATCGAAAAGAATCGTTCGAAGTCTTTACAGATGAAAAAGACAAAGTTACATTTTTTGAAAATGGAGGTCACAAATATGGTTACGAAGAAAGTTGCAAAGAAGTCCGCTACCAAACCTGCAGCTAAGAAGGCTGCAAAGAAAACTGCAGCGAAAAAGCCAGCTGCAAAGAAGGCCGTGAAGAAGACTGCCGCTAAGAAAACTGCAGCGAAGAAGCCAGCTGCTAAGAAGGCAGTGAAGAAAACTGCAGCCAAGAAAACTGTTGCTAAGAAAGCAGCAGCGAAGAAGCCAGCTGCCAAAAAAGCAGTGAAGAAAACTGCTGGCAAGAAGGCTGTTGCTAAGAAGGCAGCTCCAAAGAAGACTGCCGCTAAGAAGGCACGCAAGCCAGGTGCTCGTCGCGCGAAGGCAGCTCCTGCAGCATCGCCAGCGGCAAGCGAAGGCAGCGAGCCCTCCGAGCCCGACGGCGAATCCGGCTTACTTTCCTCTCCATACCTTGCACCAAAGATTTCGGGGCATGTGAATGGAGAGGAGTTCGATGTGCGTTCTGTTAAAGGCAAATGGGCTGTTCTTTATTTTTATCCAAAGGACATGACTCCAGGCTGTACAATCGAAGCGCGCGATTTCCAAACTCTCTCCAATGAATTCAAACAGCAGGATGCGGTTGTCATTGGTGTCAGTAAGGATTCTTGCCAAAGTCACGACAAGTTTGCGCAAAAGGAAGGTTTGTCCTTTATGCTTCTCTCGGATGAGAAAAGTGATTTGTGCGAGCGATTCGGGGTTTGGAAAGAGAAGAGCATGTACGGTAAGAAGTTCATGGGAATTGAACGATCTACTTTTATCGTCGATCCCTCTGGCCGTGTGGTTGCACAGTGGCCTAAGGTCAAGGTTGATGGACATGCGAAGCAAGTTCTTGCAACTCTGAAAACGCTCAGCCGTTGAAGTGATTGTGCAAGGCAAAAAAAAGCCCACGGAGACGTTCCGTGGGCTTTTTTTTGCCTCGGTGAAGACCTCAGTCTTCGCTCCGTTGCTCGCGCTGCTGACCAAACAACATCGCGCGGCCAAATTCACGATTCATGCGTGCAATGTTATCGACTTTAATTTCTTTCGGGCAGGCTGCCGCGCAAGAGCCCATGTTTGTGCAGCTACCAAAATCCTCTTCATCCATCTGCCAGACCATGCGCGAGACGCGTCGTTCGCGCTCCGCCTGGCCTTGTGGAAGTAGAGCGAATTGCGAAACTTTGGCCGAGACAAAAAGCATTGCAGAGCCATTGCGACACGCAGCAACACAAGCACCGCATTGTATACAAGCGGCAGCGTCCATGGCGGCATCGGCAAGATCTTTTGCAATTGGAATTGCGTTGCCATCAGGCGCGTTTCCGGTGCTGACCGAAACGTAGCCTCCTGCCGCTTGGATGCGATCAAGCGCCGAGCGATCGGTGACCAAATCCTTGATGACGGGGAACGCCTTCGCCCGAAAAGGTTCAACGACTATCGTGTCACCGTCGTTAAAAGTCCGCATATGAAGCTGGCAAGTTGTCGTCCCAGTTTGAGGACCATGCGGTTCGCCGTCGATCACCATGGCACACGAACCACAAATGCCTTCACGGCAGTCGTGTGCAAAAGCAATTGGCTCCTCGCCCCGGCCCACAAGTTGTCCATTGAGTACGTCAATCATTTCCAGGAACGACATATCCGGGCTCACGGTGTCGAGAGTGTAATCGACGAGTCGCCCTTCCGAGCTTTTGTCTTTTTGCCGCCACACCTTCAGATGGATGCGCATGGTGCGTGAGTTATTATTTCCAGCCATGACATTCTCTCCTTGGTTATTTGTAGCTGCGGGTCGCAAGCTTGATGTTTTCGAAGTTCAAAGACTCAATGTGCCGCTTTGCCGCTTTGCCTTCGCCTTGGTGTTCCCAGACTGCGACGTGGCAGAAATTTTCGTCGTCGCGTTGTGCTTCGTTATCAGGAGTTTGGAATTCTGTGCGGAAGTGGCCACCGCAGGATTCACGGCGTTCCATTGCATCGCGCGCCATCAATTCTCCGAGGTCAATAAAGTCGGCAACTCGTCCGGCTCTTTCGAGTTCTTGATTCAATGATGCTGCTTCGCCTGGAATACGTAAGTCATTCCAGAATTCGTCTCGCAATTTTGGAATTTCTTCGAGGAGTTTCTTCAAGCTTTGTTCGCTGCGCTCCATTCCACAATTGTCCCACATCAACTTACCGAGCTTTCTATGTAGCTCATCGGCGGTTTTGTTGCCTTTGATATTCATGAGGCGGCTGATGCCAGACTGGACATTGGCTTGGGCTTCTTTGAAAGCCTCGTGATTGGTGTCAATTTTGTCGAGTTTTGTTGAACCAAGATAATGCGCCAGTGTGCTTGGAATCACAAAGTAACCATCCGCCAGACCCTGCATAAGAGCGGATGCACCGAGCCGATTGGCACCATGGTCTGAAAAGTTTGCCTCGCCCAGCACGTGCAATCCAGGGATTGTCGATTGCAGATTGTAGTCCACCCACAATCCGCCCATCGTGTAGTGGACGGCTGGGAAAATTCTCATTGGAACTTTGTAGGGATCATCGCCGGTGATCTTTTCATACATTTGGAAAAGGTTGCCGTATTTACCTGCAATCACATCTTGTCCATCTCGTTTGATGGCCGCAGCAAAGTCGAGATAAACAGCGAGTTTCGTTGAACCCACTCCGCGTCCTTCATCACAAACAAATTTTGCTTGCCGCGAAGCAATGTCACGAGGTGCAAGGTTGCCAAAGCTCGGATAGATGCGTTCCAGATAGTAATCGCGATCCTCTTCAGGAATTTGATCGGGAGTGCGAGTGTCGTTTGCATCTTTCGGAACCCAAACGCGCCCGTCGTTGCGCAGCGACTCGGACATCAGCGTCAGCTTGCTTTGATAGTCGCCCGACACAGGGATGCACGTGGGATGGATTTGAGTGAAGCAAGGGTTCCCGAATGCTGCGCCGCGCCTATGAGCACGCCAAATTGCCGTTGCGTTCGACCATTTCGCGTTGGTCGAGAGGTAGAAAACATTTCCATAGCCACCGGTTGCCAAGACGACGGCATCGGCCGCGTGCGATTCAATTTCGCCCGTCAACACATTCCGGCAGATCACGCCGCGCGCTTTACCATCGATCAGCACCAGGTCGAGCATTTCGCGGAAGTTGAGAAGCTCAATTTTTTTGCTATCAACTTGCCGCATCATCGCAGAGTAAGCGCCAAGGAGGAGTTGCTGGCCGGTTTGGCCGCGCGCATAAAAAGTTCGAGAGACCTGCGCGCCGCCAAAGCTTCGGTTGGCGAGCAGGCCACCGTATTCGCGTGCGAACGGCACACCCAAAGCGACACAGTGGTCGATGATTTTTACTGAATTTTGCGCCAAGCGATAGACGTTCGCTTCGCGCGAACGAAAATCGCCACCCTTGATTGTGTCGTAAAACAGCCGATAAATCGAGTCGCCGTCGTTTTGATAGTTCTTGGCTGCATTGATTCCTCCTTGCGCGGCAATTGAATGCGCGCGGCGAGGGGAGTCGTGGATGCACATGGTTTTCACATTGTAACCAAGCTCGGCGAGCGCAGCTGAAGCAGATGCACCTGCAAGACCTGAGCCAACCACAATCAAGTTGAACTTACGTCGATTGGCTGGGTTGACGAGTTTCGAATCGAATTGGTGCTTGGTCCATTTTTCGGAAATGGGTCCGCTTGGGATTTTTGAATCGAGATTCATGTCAGATTACCCCTTCACGAAAAAGACGTAGAAAGGAACAGCAAGGAATCCTGCTGCCACGACAATCGAATACGCCCAGCCAAAACGCTTGATGACTGTGTTTAATTTTGGATGGTTGATACCAAGAGTTTGAAAGCTTGAGGCAAAGCCGTGATAAAGATGCAGGCCTACCAAAACGAGACAGACCGTATACCAAGCCACATAACCAGGCTGCGCAAAGCACTCGACCACATTCCTATAGATGTCCCGCATTTTTATGCCATCAACGCTGGTTTCATAGTGTGCGCCGTATTTAAAAGTGATGAGGTGAAGCACCAGAAATACCAAAGTGATAGAGCCCGACCAGATCATCGTTTTAGATGACAGAGAAGCACCTTTTACACTCTTTGGGGTCACCGCATACAAAGTTGGCTTTGTGCGGCTGTTGCGCATTTTTAAGCTGATTCCATTGATCGCGTGCAGTGCAATGAACAGCACCAGACCCGCCTCAGCGATGTAAATGAATGGGTTGCTCACGAGCTTGTAGCTATAAGAGTTGTAAGCATCAGCACCAATAAAGATAAGCAAGTTTCCAAGCATGTGAGCTAGCACGAAGAGCGTCCAGACAAGTCCGCTGATAGCCATCAGGTACTTGCGTCCAATGGTGCTGCTCAGGTACCGCACGATCCCCTGATTCATGTGCGAAGTCTCCTTTGGGTTCAGAAACGCAAATTAAATTCAGACAAAAAAATAATGGCCGAGATTATCGGACACAGCAATTCAATGACCGTTTGTATCACACAATTGTCTTAATTTTCTGACAGCAAAGGGCATCGGCTTCGCGACGTCGCAAGCATTCGATTGATAACAATCAATCCAGATAGACTTCTTGATCAACTTTAGAGCGTGCAGCTGGCGCCTTCTCGCTCCATGACGCGTGCCAAACGAGCGGTGATGTCCGCCTTCAATGGACGATGGGTGAAGGCAATTTTTTCACCCACCAGTTGGGCATGAAATCCATCATTGATGATGTCAATTTTGTACTTGAGTTCAGTTGTTCCCAATTTCGAGAAAACCACCAGCAACTCGTTGCCATTTAATTTGAATTTGGTGATCTCGCCTAAGTCACGGCCTTCCAAGGCGGACTCAACCTTTTGAACGAATTCTTGAATCGAACCTGATTTAAGTTCAAATGCCTTCACTTTGGTCCTCCTTCAATCAATTCTTTAACCAAGTCTTCAAATGCCACAACCTTACTGATCTCAACCCCGGGGATCGCGCGAAGCTCTGTGATTGTCGCCTCACTCGGGTTGCCTATCATGACTAAAATAGGAACGGTTCCCGCGTTGATCTGCGAAAATAAGAGTTGGTTAACCGCGCTGAGATCTTTTTCTTGTTCAAGGCGAACCAAAGATCCTTCCACACCGAGCGGATTGGGCAAAACGCGAGCTTCGAGGTCCTCAAGAAAATCGTCGACTTTGTCAAACACGGTTTGCTCAGTGGCAAGCGTTGTGTTGATTCTCGAGATTCGTGCGTTTTCAAGTTCTTCTTGGGTGATGCCTTTGCTTGTAAAAGAGTCCCAGGTTTTAGTTGCAAGTTTGACGGCTTCAATAAGGCGTTCGTTTGGGCTTTGAAAATTGAGTCGCCAGCTCCCGGTATTTGTATTTGGTTCGATCGATTCAGGGTCGAAAGATGCGTGAGGTCCATAGGAAATACCTGAATCAGCGCGCATCGCTTTTGAAAAACGGTCGTTACCAATAACCCCGCCCGAGGCGCTGAAAACTTCACGCAAAAGAGTCATTCGTGTCCGCTCAATTCGATTCATCTTGCCAATGTTTGGTAAGTAGTAGCGGAGCGTCAGGGTTGCTTGGCTCAAATCTGCTTTGCGGATGATGGTCATTCGAAGCTTGTTGTTTTCTGGGCGTTGAACGCGTTCTGGCAGCCATGCATAAGTGACTGGGGTCAGGCGTGGAATCTTTTTCATCAGCTGAACAACGCTTTGTTCTAGCTTGCTGTTGATGTTCCCAGAAAGTACCACATTGAGCCCAGCGCGATTAACAAGCAGCCCAGCGATTTGTCTCAGCTTGTCTTGTGAAACCTTTTCAAGCTCGGGCTTTGACATGCGCGCTAGCGAGTGAGCGAAATAATGCTGCGAACCGAAGGCAAGTCGGATGGCTTCCTGTTCTACGAAGCGACCTTGCTTTCGAGAGTTTCCACCATCAAGCAAGCCCTGAAAGGCATCGGCCTGTTCCATTTTCCAAATCTCAAGGGCATCGCGGTCGAATCGAGGTCGCAAGAGCATGTCCTCGAGGGCCGCCATGGCAAGTGGAAAGTCTGTCGAGAGCATTTCAATTGAAATGTGAAATTGTCCGAGCTGGGTGGTTGTCGTGCTGACTTGAATCCCATTGTCCGCAAGAAATTTTTGCAGCTCCTCGTAATTTCGCGCACCAGCACCGCCAAGTAGAAACATGTCGATCGTTGCTGCCAGATTTGTTCGAAGTGCACGAGGAAGTGAATACACTCCAGTTTCGAAGAGCAGATCGAGACGGATCTTTTTTCCTGTCTCAGCATAAATCGAATAAAGTGCAGCTCCGCCAACGACAGGGGTGCGTGCGTAGTTGAGTGATGGCCAGTTGATGCTGCGCCAGTTGAGTGGCACGGGCTTGCTGACGACCACAGGGCGTTGGTTTGTTAGCGCGCCTCCGGCACCTGAGTCCTGCGCAGAGGCATCAGAAGCGGCAAACACAAGTCCGCTGAAAGCAAGGGTTGTAAGAGTTTTAATTGCAACAGAGTTGCATGCAAAAGCTTTATTCTTTTTTCGAGCAGGCAGCATAACGAAGTCTTTCATTTCAATGCGGCTGTTTTTTCAAAATCACCACAGGGGATCGCTTTGCCTGGGGCAGTGACCCCCATATGGAAAGCTTTTTTCTGTGAAAAAGCATCCCGGCCCCAAGCTTGGAATTCTTTGCTGGTCAGAGATTCGATAATCTTTTTCGTTTGCGCGGAAATCTGGAAATCTCCATAAAAGAACTCATTCCACTCGTAGAATTCAACCAGGCTGGACATCTTTTGCGCAACCTCAGCTTCTTCAACCTCCTGCTGCTTGAGAAGAATTTTCTTCAACTCGGGAGTGATGGGGCGGCTGAGGGCCTTTTGCAGCTCTTTGAAAAAATAATCACTTGCGGCAGGCCAGTTTTGCTGGCGGTTGAGTTTGAACCAAGCAACATATGGCTGCGAGGTCTTTTGCCAAGTTGTCTTGAAAAGACCAAACGAAGTTGCGAGTTTTTGTTTGGTCATGCGCCGTTGCATTGTTCCGTCAGGGCTGTCGTTCAGAATTTGCAACAATACTTGAATGAGAATGTTGGAGCGGTAGGAGTTGTCCTCAGAAGGGAACTGCAACGTGTGCTGTTCTTCAAAGACACTCTCGCTGCAAACAAAATCTTTACCGGCAACCGACTGTTCGGCACGCTCAGAGCGGCGGGCACCTTGAATCTTTGCTCTGCCGTTCCAATCTGAAAATGCGTCGTTGATTTTTTGCAGCGCATTTTCCACATTGAAAGGGCCACCCAAAAACAGCTGAGCGTTGTCGGGTGTGTAGAAGTCGCGATAGAAAGTGCGCGCTTCTTCAATTGACATCTGTTCAACGTCAACTTTGGTGCCAATTGTTAGCCATTCATAAGGAGTCGACTTGTAGGCTGTTCGGCGGATAATTTCCATTCCACGTTGAAGAGGATCATTTTCGTAGCGCAGGCGGCGTTCCGAAATAACAGCGCCTTTTTCCGTGGTGAAATAGGGGTCTTGAAGGTCGAGAAGTTTGAACCTTTGTGATTCTAGTTCGAGCATCTTATCAAGCGCTGGTCCAGGAAAACTTGACTCATAGACAACATAGTCTGTGCTTGTTGCCGCGTTTCCACGTCCGCCCACACCTGCAAGAACTCGGTCGTAGTGACCTTCCGAAGTGACTTGGGTTTTGCGGAACATCATGTGTTCGAAAAAATGAGCGAGCCCGGTTGTGCCAAGTTTTTCTCGATTACTGCCAGCATCGAGCTTGACGCGAAGCGTGGCGAGCGGATTGCGGCTGTCAGGCAAAATCAACACCTTCAATCCGTTTGCAAGTTTGAATTTGTAAACCGTTGGAGCGCCTTCAATCGCCTGACCAATTGCAAGCAGGGTGACACCGCTGGGAAGACGCATTTGTGCAGGTGCAGCCTGAATGCGGCTGGACACCGCGACCGATGAACATAGCAGAGATATTCCAACTAACGATGTGCGCAGCGCTGAGCCGCATTTCATGATGTTTCTCCACCAGAAAGAAGCAGGAATTTCGCGGGCCCCTCTTGTTTAACGCTTTTGAGTCATACCCAGGCTGCGTAGCCTCTGACCGCGATCCAGCCGAGCACGGATCTGCACCGATTGTTCGGCCATGTCAGGCTTGCCAAGCAGCGCAAACATATTTGTTTTGTAAGCTTCAACACCGGGTTGATCGAATGGGTTTACACCGCGCGCCAATCCGCCCACACCGCAGGCGAACATGTTCAGATACAACCAGTAGCCAAGCCAAAAAGCCGAGAGTTCAGGAAGGTCCCAAATTAAGGTGGGAACTCCGCCATCCGCATGCGCTAGGCTTGTTCCCAAGATCGCTTCTTGTTGGACCTGTTCCAAGTTTTGTCCTGTCAGGTAGTCGAAACCATCGGCAAGCCCTGCCTGAGGAATTCGAACTTTGCGTTTTTGCGCGCCGCGGCTTAACGAAGATTCATCAAGAATTCGCAGGTGAGTTGCGAACAAATGGCGTTCGCCCTCTTGAAAATACTGACCCATGGAATGCAGATCGGTGGTGAACTGGACACTTGCTGGAAAGATTCCTGTATTGCCTTTGGCATCGCTTTCACCAAACAATTGTTTCCACCATTCTGCAATTGCGCGCAGTTTGGGTGTCCAATGGCAAAGGGATTCAACTTTATAGCCCTCTTTATAAAGAGCGTTGCGAATCGCTGCGTAGCAAAGTGCAGGGTTGGTTTCGAGCGCTTCATTTTTATCGTTGATTGTGTCGAGTCTCGCTTGTCGCGCGCCTTCAACAAATTCATTGATATCGATTCCGGCAACAGCCAGAGGTAAAAGTCCAACTGCGGTGAAAATGGAGTACCGGCCACCCACGTTTCGAGGAATACTCATTGTTGGGTAGTTGTGGGTCTGCGAAAGCTTCAGCAGAGTTCCACTTTCTGGATCAGTGATAGCAAAGATGCGGGCCGAAGCCTCGCGGGCTCCAAAGCGGTCATCGAGATATTGTTTCAAAATTCGGAACGCAAGCGCAGGTTCGGTTGTTGTTCCTGATTTAGAAACAACGAGCAAACTTGGAGAGAATTGATCGAGAACGTCGAGCAGTTCACTGAGCTCGTCGGTTGCAACATGATGACCTGCCCACAGCAGAACTGGACGACGCTGAAATTGCGTCGGATTTGCCATGGCGAACGTATGTGTGAGTGCGTCGTAGACAGCTTTTGTTCCAAGCAGGCTTCCGCCAATACCGATCACCACAAGAGCATCTGAATGCGAAGCAATACGCTCGGAAAGTGTCTTGACCTCATTCACAAGGCGTGGAGCATGATCCTCAATCCAGTGGACCCATCCCATGAAATCGGAACCTTTACCCGTTCCATTCAATAAAGATTTTTTTGCAGCAACGAGTTGCGGCATAGAATCGTGGAGATGACGTTCCAGAGGAACAACATCATGAGCTTTTGTCCAATCGAGAGCAATGCGTTTGCTGTCTGCCGCGGGCATCTTATGTGACCTCTTGCTGGAAATGAGGTTGGGAAACAGTTAGAAGTTTTAACAGCCCCTTGACCCAGAGGCAATTGAGAGGACCATTGATGAGCATGCCTGGGCAGCGAAGATTTAGGAACGTACTTCTGACTGGACTCCCCGGAGTTGGCAAGTCCACATTTGGCAAAGCATATGCTCAAATGTCGCGCACCGAATTTGTTGAGCTCGATCGCTATGTCGAGCGTCTCGCCGGTCAGTCGATCTCTGAGATATTCGCTCAAGATGGTGAAGCGGTATTTCGGGAGCTTGAAGCAAAATGTCTCGAGCGACTTCTCAAGCGGCAGCGCTGCACTATTGCTCTTGGAGGAGGCACTCTGACTCATCCAGAGTCTTTGCAGCTCGCGCAGGCTTTGGGATGCATTGTCCTATTAACCGCCCCGATTCCGCTCATTGTGCGCCGTTTGTGGCCAGAGATCTCCTCGCGTCCGTTGTTGTCCGATTGTAAGTCGGAAGCGGAACTCGCCACCCGATTGGAAACAATTTGGTGTCAGCGAGAGGCAAGCTATCTTTTGGCAGATCTGACTCTCGAGACTGCTTACAGTTCTGTCGACACTCTGAAGATTGAACTCGCGTGGTTGGAAGCGAAACTTTTGAGTGGGCCAACCGCGAAGAAAGTTGGAGTTGACTCTGCTTCATCTGCAAATGCGAATGACGGCGAATCTTCCTTCGTTCTGCGTCGCCCGATTCCCTTGGCCGATGCTGATTATCGCTCACCGCGCGAACCGCGAGGAGGGCGCGAGATGGGCGATAAAATGGAACGGATCTTGAAGGCCCAGCGGCAAAAAGATCGCTCTGAAAAACGCGATAAACGTGATAAAAAGTCTTTGGGTCAGCGACCTCCTGAAAATCAGCAATCGCAGAGTTCCGCAGTGGGTCCACAACCGCGCGCTGAAGGTCCACAACCGCGCGCTGAAGGTCCACAACCGCGCGCTGAAGGTCCACAACCGCGCGCTGAAGGTCAACAACCGCGCGCTGAAGGTCCACAACCGCGCGCTGAAGGTCAACAACCGCGCGCTGAAGGTCCACAACCGCGCGCTGAAGGTCCACAACCAAAACAAGCAGTTCCGAAGACTGGCCATGCCCATCCACAAGGTCGCGGAGAGGGTCAGAACCAGCGAAGGCAAGCGCCCCGCCAACATCAAAAAAGCGGACAACCATCCACCGAAGGTCCAGTGCCACGCTCTCAATCGAATTCAAATGGATCTGCATTGGGTAGGCCAGTCCCGCGCGCACGCGATGAGGAAGGCTGATCTCTTGGAATGCTGAAACAAGAGAATCAGTTTTGCGCGAACCGCGACCAGCTGCGTAGGTATGTGTAACCCATTTTCAATTGATAATCGTTCTTTAAATTGTTGGGCCACTTCTCAATATCACTTGAAAAACCAAGATTGTTTGGAGTGTTTGTGAGGTCGGTGGCTTCAATATGTCCCTCGAGATCCACTTCTTTTCTGCCTGCTTTGATAGGATTTGAAGTCGTTTGGCTCTCATCTTCTTTTAGGATATCTGTGCTTCCGCCTTGGCTTGAAGCTTTAAGATTTGCATTCACCCGCGCGTTTGGATTTGCCGGTAAAGTGACATCCGGAGTGATTCCCTTCGCCTGAATACTTCGGCCGTTGGGCGTGTAATACCGAGCCACGGTCATTTTAAGTCCTGCTCCATTGGACAGTGGAATGATGGACTGAACACTGCCTTTGCCAAACGTTGGCATTCCAACAAGCAATGCGCGGTTGTGATCCTGCAACGCTCCAGCAACAATTTCCGAGGCACTCGCAGATGCTTCGTTGACCAAAACAACCATTGGCATATAGGGGTGCGTGTGTCGTTTGGTGGCGTATTCAACTTCTTGGCGAGCGCGATCCCGGCCAACAGTCGAAACAATAATTCCTGAATCCAAGAAAAGATCCGCAATGCGCACGGCCTGGTCCAAAAGCCCGCCTGGATTGCTTCTCAGATCAAGCACGAGACCTTTGAGCTTGCCATTATTCTCGGCCTCATACTGCCTCAGTGCTTTGTCAACCTGGTCGCTCGTTTCTTCTTGAAAAACGCCGATTCTCACATAGGCGTAGCCATTTGCTAAGCTTTGATGAACAACACTGGTGCTCTTAATGATTTCGCGAACAATCTGCAGCATGCGAGGTTTTGGGCGTATTGTTTTGCCATTTTGTGTTTCTGCGACAGGTTGAATTTCGAGTTTTACATTTGAACCAGGCAAGCCGCGTAATTTGTTGAGAACGTCATCGATGTTGTTTTTACTGATTTGTATGCCATCCACCGACAAAATAACGTCGCCAGGCTGAATTTTTGCACGCGAAGCGGGTGTGTCCGGAACAACTTCAATAATTTCCAACCGCCCATTTTGTTGAGTCAATACCACCCCGATTCCACCAAATTTGCCTGAGGTATCGTTGGTCAATTCGCGCAGCTGTTGGGCTGGAAGATAAGCGGTGTGAGGATCAAGGGATCCCGCCATGCCTTTAAGAGCACGTTCAATAAGTGCATCGCTCGAAACAGCCTTTTCATCCACGTACATTGTTTCCAAAAGATTCAAGACGCGAGTGAATGATTCCAGTGACTGAAATTTCTTGTTGCGTGTTTCGAGTGCTTCGGCGGGTGATTCTTGTTTCGCTTGCGGAGCGCTCTTCGCAGTTTCGGGTTTGTTTGCCGGAGTCGCGCTGGAAACGGCAAGCGCCTGAATTTGGGGTGATATCCCAAGAATCGAGGCAAAAAGGAGAAACGACAAGTTTTGACTTCTTAGCGGTCTCAGGTTCATTATCGTGTCTCCCTATTTTTTCCAATTCTGACGGCGAGTTGAGTCTAGGTCAAGAGGGTCTGAAGGGTTGGTTTTTTGAAAAGATTAAACTAAAAATTATGTAATTCCGATGAGAAGGGGTTGTTGGGGAGGTGAAATGTGACCACTCATGGTATCCGGCCAACGTTGTTATTGTCGGTTGCTGAAGCTGTATGCTGCGCTCTGCTGGTTGCTGCCTGTGGCACGCAAGGGACTCCCGTTCTCTCTTCAACAGATGTGTCCACTCGGACGCAAGGCGAAAGCGAGAAACTCACAGCGAAAACACTTGGAGTCGTCCGCTCGAGTGATGAAGATCTGTCTTCTAGTGGTGGAGCGGTCAAGGTCGAGGTTTTTGCCAAAAAGATTGAACCTCTCACTTTGCAGAAGGGTGGCTCTGTCAAAGTTTTCCTGCCATTGAATGATATTCCCCCAAAGGTAGGTTTCGTAAAAGCGGTAGATTTTGTCAGTGAGAGTTTGAGTCTCAAAGGAAGTTCAGTTCAGGGCAAAGTTCTTAATGTTGTGGTTGCTGAAGACGCCTCCGAAGGGCGTCACGAGGGCAGAGTGATCGTCCGCTTTGATTCCGGCCGTGAATTTGCTCAAGCGGTTACGATTCAAGTGATTCCTTGAGCAGGCGAAAGAGCTTCAGGAGAGCTTCAGGAGAAAGCTCTTCGGGTCTTTGCGTGAACACAACCGCCAATTGCTGCTCGGCCTGTTTTTCCAAATTTGTAAACTGCTGTTCAGAGATTCCTGCACCTTTCAATTCGTGAGCAAAATGTTGCAAGGTCTTGCGCAGCATTTTTCTGCGCGCGCTGAAAAGCATTGCAGTGAACTTTTCAAAACCAGCTATCTCTGTTGGGTTTATTTGCACCAAGCTGCGTGGGCGAAGCTCAACGACAGCAGAATCAACCTTAGGCGGTGGAACAAACGCGCGCGCCGGAGCAACCAGAACTTGCTCAACTTCGCAGGCGAGTTGCATGCGGACCGTCAGCCGACCGTAATTTCTATCACCCGCTGAGGCAGCGAGCCGTTCTGCAACTTCTTTCTGGACCATTAAAATTGCAGCGCAGAAGTTTTTCTCTTCGGCGAGAAACCAAAAAAGAATTTCACTTGTGATGTAGTAGGGGATGTTGCCAATGCACAGAGGTGAACCATGCGCCTCGGAGAAAAGGGTTTTGGGATCCAGACGGAGAATATCTGTTTCAGTCACGGTGAATGTGTTGGGAAACTCTTTACCTAGGCTGTTACGGAGTCCTTCAACCGCGCGTGGATCTTTTTCTATTGCGTGAACGGTCCAGCCGGCCTTCAGCAGCTGAATGGTTAATGCGCCCGAGCCAGGTCCAATTTCCAAACAAACGCGTTGCGATCTTTCTGCGTGTTGATTTGCCTGCGCGACGATTTGAGCCAAGATGCTTTCGTCGGTCAGGAAGTTCTGACCCAGATTTTTCTTCGTTTCAAGTTCAAATGAGAATGTCTCTCCGCGCGCAAGTCGCTTGCTGTTTTTCATTCCATTTGCCTCATTCGCCGTAAGTGTAGCGTGAAAAAGGATGTGGCGACGCAAGTGTTGAATGCGGGATGAGAGCGTGCAAGGCAATCATCGTGGCATTATCTGAGCATAGGCTCATCGGCGCGAAGCGGAATTGAATCTGAGTCTGTTCGGCAAGTCGCCTCCGGAATTCGCTGTTGGCAGCAACTCCTCCGGCAACAACCACTGTGCGGATATCGGGAAAATCCCGCAACGCATTGTTGAGCCTGTCCATAAGCTGGCCAATGGCCGCATCCTGAAACGCAGCTGCGATGTTTTGTTTTACATCATCGGGCAGCGAATGGCCTTGAATTCGCCCTGTTGGATATCCGAGTTGTTTGCGGACGGTATCAAGAACTTGAGTTTTGAGTCCGCTATAGCTGAACCCATGCCGGTTATTTTTATCTGCCAATACGGATCGGAATTTGAATGGATTGCTCTCTTTGTTTGCTTTCGCTGCAAGTGTTTCCAAATGCGGGCCGCCCGGATAGGGAAGTCCAAGGAGCTTGGCGACCTTGTCGAATGCTTCGCCGCATGCGTCATCGGCCGTATGACCAAGCAATGTTCTTTCGCGCGGCGATTTAAGTAAACTCAAATGACAATGGCCACCACTCACAGTCAACGCCAATGCAGGGAATTTTATCGGGGACACTTTAAGCCATTCGCCAAGATCTGTTCGCGGATAAAAACTTTCAAGCAAAAGCGCAGGTGAGAGATGAGCATCGACGTGATTGATACCAAGCAGAGGTTTATTGAGTGCTTTCGCTAAACCTTGCGCAAACATGGCTCCCACCATCAAAGCACCAATCAGGCCAGGGCCAAGTGTGACTGCAACGGCGTCCACTTCATTTGCTCTGATTTGCGCTTGCGCAAGCGCCTCACGCGCGAGTGGAGTGATTTTCAATAGGTGATCACGGGCCGCAACTTCAGGAACAACCCCGCCAAAAACGAGATGCGACGTTTGGCTCTCAACAATATGGGCCAGAACTCTGAGACGTGTGGGGAATTGCTCGGACGAGTGTTGGTCGAGTGTTTCGCTCTGGACGATAGAAATCGAGGTTTCGTCGCAGGATGATTCAACAGCGAACACAGTTTGAATGGACACTTAAACTCCCAAACGCGCAAGCCGTTCTTTCGAGGCTTTACATTCTTCCCTGTCTGGGAATGCGCGCACGCATTCGGAATAAAAAGCTTTGGCTGCTCGAAGTTGCTTCAGATACACGCAGCTGTCACCGGCAAGCAAGAGTGCTCGAGGTTTTCTTTCGAGTGACGGGTATTTCTCAATCATTTCAATTAGATCAATAGCGGCTTTGTCGTAGTTTTGCATCTGGAATTGCGCTTCGGCACGAAACTCCATCGCAAGTGCTTTCATGGGTTCCGAGTGAGTGTTGTTGATGACATTTGAGGCCAAGCGAACAACCTTTTGATAGTCCTTTTGTGCGTAAGCCGAGCTCAAGACTTTTGCGAGTTCAGCAGGTGACTTGACGGTGAGTGCAACTTTTTGCTTGCCCGTCACGTCGTATGAGGCCTTGGCAATTAGTTCTGCTTTGGTCAGTCTTTTTTCAACTTTTGTTTGCCAATCCTCAAGTTCGGTTATTTTTGACGAAGTTGCATCATCTGCAAGAGGTTTGGAATTGAGCCCACCGCTGCTGCTGCTTCCCTCTTGGACGCGCGACATTTTAACTCGCAGTTCATCAATTGCACCTTGCGTCATTGCTAATTGTCGTTTGACTTCATCAAGGTCGCCTTTTGCGCTGAGAACTTTGCGGGAAGATTCCTCGGAAGTGTTTTTAACCGCATCAACGGTGCGATCGCGCAGCTGAATTTGTTTCTCCATTTCCATCAATCGAAGCTCAAAGCCTTTGATTTGTGCTGTGAGTTCTTCTTCACGCTTTGAGGTCATGCAGGCGGTCGTCAGGACGACACCTACACCGACCATTATCAGATTTCTTTTCTTCGACTTTTGAAAAGGTTTTTGCCGCATTTTTGCCTCTGTTCTCATTGGGGCATTCCCTCCTCGTCAAAACTAAGGCATTGGTTTCATCATTGTTGCAAAGGAGTGTTGAGATATCCTTGCAACCCAGCATAGATTGTAGAGCAATATTTGATTAACTCAACCAAGTGCGAGGGATTCGCGATGAGCTTCTTGCAGAAGACTCGGTTTTTACTGGATGCCATGAATGCGGTCATGAATGACGTTCGGGAACTCCCAGATGCATTTCGCAGTAAGGATCCGGCAGCACAATCCAATCTCGAAGTTTTGTTTCTTTATCCAGGCGTCAAGGCCGTGCTGCTCCACCGTTGCTCACATGCCTTGTGGCAGATGGATGCCAAATTTCCGGCTCGCCTTCTGTCTGAAGTCGGCCGATTTGCAACCGGAATCGAAATTCATCCGGCAGCGGAAATCGGCAGACGCGTGGTGATTGATCATGGCATGGGCACCGTGATTGGTGAGACGGCGGTTGTTGGCGATGACGTACTTCTTTATCAAAACGTCACCCTCGGAAGTGCGCGGGCACGGCAAGGACGCCGACACCCTGTCATTGAACGCGGCGCGATTGTTGGTGCCGGTGCGACTGTGATGGGTCCTGTGATTGTGGGTGAAGAAGCCAAGGTTGGGGCGGGCGCGGTGGTGGCGAGAAACGTTGAAGCAAATATCACTGTCACTGGCATACCGGCATTTCCCAAGCGTCCTAGAGAAAGCGAAGGCAAGGTCGCGGGCACAATTCCGCTGCGTAAACAGGAAATCGCCGGTCGTCGGGCCAGGGGAGCTAAGGAGTAAGATATTATAATGAGAGGCAAGATTTACAATAATATCGTAGAAACAATTGGCGGAACTCCTATCGTTCGTCTCGCAAAATTGAGTCAAGGTTGTCAGGCTGAAGTCTGTGCTAAGCTCGAATTTTTCAATCCCATGTCTTCGGTCAAAGATCGCATGGCCGCGGCGATGATTGATGCGGCTGAAAAAGCAGGTCAACTCAAGCCCGGTATGAGAATTATCGAGCCGACCTCGGGCAATACGGGAATTGGACTTGCTTTCGTTGCTGCAGCGCGTGGTTACAAAATGACCATTGTCATGCCTGAAACGATGAGCCTTGAGCGACGGATTGTGTTGCGCATGTTTGGTGCCGATCTTGTTCTTACGCCAGGGCCATTGGGCATGCGTGGAGCAGTGGCACACGCGCTGGCATTAGCTAAAGAGACTCCAAATTCATTCATTCCCCAACAGTTTGAGAATCCAGCAAATCCCAATATCCACTCCCTGACAACGGCAGAAGAGATTTGGGGCGATACGCAGGGCCGAGTTGATTACGTCGTTGCAGGAGTGGGTACTGGAGGGACGATCACAGGAGTAGGGCGGCGTCTCAAGGAGCTGAACCCAAATATCAAAATGATTGCCGTTGAACCAAGTGAAAGCCCCGTACTGAGTGGCGGTGCAGCAGGACCGCACAAAATTCAGGGTATTGGAGCAGGGTTTGTTCCGGCTATTTACGACCCTTCTGTTGTGAACGAAATTCTGACCGTGTCTTCGGAAGAGGCGTTGGCGATGAGTCGAAGATTGTCTCTGGAAGAGGGCATTCCGGCCGGTATTTCCAGTGGCGCTGTGGTGCAGGCCGCTTTGCAGATTGCGCGTCGTCCCGAGGCCACCGGCAAGCGCATTGTTGCAATTCTCGCAAGCGGACTCGAACGCTATCTCTCAACTCTGCTCACAGAGCACGTCAGGAAAGAATGCAGCGAACTGCCGGTTGTCGACGTTAAGGTTTAGCTTTTTCCTTGGCAGGTTGATTTCCTTCAGTCTTGCCAGCCTTCTCTGCCTCATTGTCTTTTTCTTTGTTTGGCTCATCCGGAACAAAATCGGTCGGGGTATCGTAGAGGATTTTGATGTCGACCCGGCGATTCATACTCCTGTCTTCAGGAGTCGTATTGGACGCAACGGGCTTTGTGTCTGCAAAACCAGCCGCGTAAATTGTTTGCGGGTTGTATTTGTGCTGGTCGATAAAGTAACGGACAACCGCAGAAGCGCGCGCAGCACTAAGTTCCCAGTTGGTCATGCCGTTCATATTGAACGGAAGATTGTCGGTGTGTCCTTCAACGCGGATCTGTCGGCCAATACTTTTCACCGCAATGGCAATGCCATCGAGCGCAGCGCGCGCGTCTTTGGTGAGCGTTGCTTCGCTTGGGTTGAAGAATTTGCGCGCAAGCAAAGTGACGCGAATTCCGTCTGCATCGCGGTTAACATAAACAACTCTGTCTTCCGGTTTTTGATTCTGCGCCTGCGGGAAATCTTTTGATCCGTAAAGACGTTCCGCGAGTTCGCGTTCAAGTTTTTGAGAATCAGCGTTGATAATAGCTGCCATTTCGCAGCGAGTCCGGGTTGAAACTTGGTCGCGGTTCGTATTTCCTTTGTTAAAGCGAAATATCCCCTTCTTCATATCAAATCCGCGCGGAACTCCCTCGGGCATCGTCTCATCGTCAAATTCGTTAGCAAATGCTTTTTGAATCGAGACCTCGACCTTCTTAGCTTTTGATTTGTCGAGGTTGGCCATTGCGTAAAGCACCACGAAAAGTGCGAAAAGCAAGGTCATCATGTCAGCGAAGGCTACCAGCCAACGTTCGTGGTTTTCAAATTCAGGGCATTTTTGTTTCTTTGCCATCGACGACCCTCCTGCGGGTTATGAAGCGAGTCACTGCACTCAGTGACCGCCGTGCATACCCCGCAGACGTTCAGCCAGTACCTTTGGGCTATGGCTTTGTGCAATTCCAAGCACTCCAATCATCGCCATTTCGCGAGCCACTTTTTTGTGATGGCACATGCGCTTAATTTTTTTACCGGCAGGCAGCGCGAAAAGATTCGCCAATGCCACGCCGTAAATGGTTGCAATGAACGCAGCCGCAATACCCGGGCCAATCGCATCGGGGTTGCTCAAGTTGAGCATCACCACCATCAACCCCAACACGGCGCCAATGATTCCCACTGTCGGCGAAAAAGCTCCAACGTCTTCCCAAAACTTCGCTGCCACTTCTTCTTCTTCGTATAAGAGTCCAATTTCGCCTTCCATCACTTCCTGAATAACGTGCGGTTCGGTGTTATCAACCAGCATCTGAATGCCTTTTGCCAAGAAGTGATCTTGTAAGTTTGCCACTTCTTTTTCGAGCGCAAGAAAACCGTCTTTACGAGCCAATTGTGCGAGTCGTTCAACGTCGGTAATCAACTGTTCAACGTTGATCTCGGGACCCTTCAGAAAGAGGCCAAGTGATTTGCATGCGTGAATCACGTCAGCCATTGGATAACCAGTGACAACGGCACCAATGGTGCCCAAGCCCACGATACAAAGCGCAGACACACCCCAAAGGTTGGAAAGCGGCACGTGTTTAATGAGTGCCGTGCCGATGACCGCTGCGACACCTGCAATTGGGCCAATGATACTACTGATTTCCATGCCCGCTCTCCCCGCTCAAACCTCCAGAATCATATCAGATTCGGGATTTGAAAGGGGTGGTGATTTTGACAGGGAAAAAAAGAAGGGTTAGTCGCGGAATAAGTTTCTCAACACGAAGAAGATGTTTTCTTTGCGTTCGGCAAGGCGGCGCGAATAGTACGCTTGCCAGTGTTCTCCGTAAGGTAAGTAAACAGTCATGTTATGGCCTTCGGATGCCAAAGTCTCCCACGTTTTAGCTCGCATTCCATAGAGCATCTGAAATTCATAACGCTCATTTGGAACTTTGTTTGCAAAGATCTCTGATTTACAAAAATCGATAATTGAGTCGTCGTGGCTCGCAATGCAAATCCGGTTCGCTTCTTTGAGAAGGCGTTGCATCAATTTTTTATAGTTGGCCAAGATGTCGGGCATTTTTTGCAGCGCATGTTCAGGTTTTTCTTTGTAGGCCCCTTTGCAAAGGCGCATCCGACCGTTGGCTTTGAGCACGCGCTCAATATCTTTTTCAGTGCGGTGCAAATATGCCTGCAAGACGATCTCGGGCGATTTGAATTGCCCCGCAGCGGCTTCGTAAATTCGCAGCGTACGTTCCGTGTACGGTGTGCCTTCCATGTCCAGTGCAACACGGTTTCCAAGTTCATCAGCTTTGCTCAAAATTGCTTTGAGATTTTCGAAACAGACATCCTCATTCACGTCGAGACCAAGCATGGTCAACTTAACCGACACATGGGAGCTTAAGTTTCTCTTGCTGATCTCTTCAAGCATAAGAACATATTCGTTCGTGCACGCCTTGGCTTGATCCAGATTTGTGATGTTCTCGCCAAGTAGGTCTAACGTTACAGATATTTTTTTGCTGTTGAGAGTTGAGATTCGTTCGAGTGCTTCGGGCATGGTTGCGCCGGAAACCCAGCGTTTTGCATAAAATGGAATGCCTGACATGGTGTCCTCTAAAAATAAAAGACGCAGCCCCAAGAGACTGCGTCTTCACATCTTCATCAATTGAGCTGAGAGGTCAAGCCACTAAATGCGACCCTGCAGCAAACCCAAGTGCTATGAGCGCGGTTGTGAAGGTTGGTTGGCGTCCTTCAGATCAGCCATCAATTGATTGATACGCTGGATGCTCGCCTTGATACGCTCAAGTCTGGAAGCAAGTTCTTCGTCGCGACGGCCTGCTTGAGCTGGACTCACCGAATTGTCGGTCTCGAGACTAAACGTGTCTTGAACTCCCCGACGCTTGTCGCCAATCATCGACTTCTTCAGACGGAAGGCTTGCAGGTCAACAACCACTGCACCTTCATTTTCATGAGCGTGTGACGGTTGATTGATTTCGAAGCGTTCAAAGCTGTTGTTCTGCATGGCTTACCCCACCAAACCAGAGACGACTACATTGAGAAACGTTTGTTCCGGAGCCGGATCTCCGGACGTTTTCCCGTTATTTAATCCGGTAACTCTTCAGCACGTTTTTGTTGGCTTGCTCGCGCTCTTTTCGGAGACGCTGCTGATTCACCCTGTTGCGCTCGCTGACATCAGCGAAACTGCTCGGGCTCAACACCACTGCAGACGAAGCCTGCTGGGTTGACTCACTTCCTCGCGTCTGGGCGGCCGACTTAGGCGCTGTGCGACGTGAGAAAAGGTTGATGACGTTATCCATATGAACGACTCCTTCAACCAAAGTGCTTCCGAACATGACCTGAAAGGCGCTGCACAGTTCCTTTTCAGGAGCTGCTCTGCAGTGGGGTGTAGCAGGCAGTGTGCCAAGCTCATCCGGCCACATTCGTAGGCAATGAAAACCAAGGTTTATGCCAAAAAAACAACTGGGAGACTTGAGAAAGCCTCTGTAAAAAGAGTTGTCAGTGCTCACCAGCGATAAGGGCTCGTAGCGAAAAAAACCGGACCCTTCAAGCGGTCAAGTAGAGTTTTTTTTTATTGCCCAAGAGTTGGTAAATCTTGGGTTATTTTGTGAAATGCTGTCAACTTAGCGTAATTCTAAGGGTTGCAAGCAGGAGGTCGAGCTGGATGAGAAGAAGAACAAGATTTCCAGTATTTCCAAGCCAACTGACGTTATCGTTGATTTTTCTAAGAAAAAAATATCGTCGATCGACGGGGCCTGTTCCTATCTCCAAACCTCTGCGACGCAAGGGTTTGATGATGGTCCTGAGATCACGCAAGAAAAACAGAAAGACAGTGACAAGAAGACAAAAGCGTTCGAAATCATGGATAAATAATGAATGTTTTGACCAAAAAATCGGCCAATGACTGAAGTGGAGGCGAAAAACACCCAATGCGATTGCCGGAACCAGGCCAGCGAGCAGCCAGTGCCAGGGGATCTCCTGTGGGCGCGCTTCAGGGCGTAAGTCAGCAAAAAATAGAGTAATGCAAAGCCCAACGATTGCGACCTTTAGTTCAAGAGGGTTCTTCCAAGCCCCTTGTGCAAGCGATAATCCAGCAGAATGTATCAGTAATAGGCCGAGGCTGCGGCGAGGTAAGACTCGCAAAGGCAATGAGTCGGTCATTTCGCTTTCAACGACCGCTCTGCTCAGCTGAGACACACGGCTCCAGCGAGCCTGAGTCTCGCCGTGAAACAAAGTCTTCAGTGAAACTGGCGGGAGTGTCTCTGTTCTGCGCACGACCTCTTGCTCCCAGCGGCGCACACGCGACCAATCGATGTTGCAAGCAGGATAAATCCAAAACCGGACAAAGACTGAAAGGGTGAGGAGTAGGAGTGGGACAAAGTGGGGTTGGTTCGACACATGAGCTGAGAACGAGCTGGTTGAGGCAGGCAACAAGGTTGTCGCAAGCGGCAGAGCTGCGAGCAGGCTCACAATCAGTGAGAGAATTGTGAATGGAAAAAGGAGTAGGTCTCCGGTCGAGAGAAAGGCAGTCCAGAGGAAGCCACGGAATCGACGCACGAGAGCATAGGCGGCCTTGCTCGAAAAGCTCGCCAGCAGGACACCAAGTGTTGCTGGAACCAACCAGAACAGTGTCCCTGACAAGCCATCCGTCAGTGCGCTGTGGCTCACTTCAGGAAGTGACATTCGTTCAGTGTTGTTCTTGAACCATCAGGGCTTTTAACCAGGTTTTCTTCGCGCGAAAGAATTGCCTGAGGATGGTTTTGAGCGTGAAACAGGGTTACGCCACAGTGTGGGCATTCAACCTTAGTCTCTGCCACAGGTGCTTGCCCTTCCTCAAAAGCGATATGGAATCTGCGCCGACAAACAGCGTTGTCGACTTCAATTTTGCGGTAGCTCAAACCCTTGCTTTGGGTTGCTGTCATTTTGAGACCTCCAAACTGTGACCATGGAGTGGTAGCCTACTTCCAAAACCCTTTCAACGCGGCTTGGTTGTCGGAACCGATTTGAACAGGTTATATGGATGCTCATCTGATTATGTGACTTTAAGGAGGATCTTCTATGGCGAGCGGATTACTGAGCGGCAAGCGCGGAATTGTATTTGGAATTGCCAACAACAAATCTTTGGCATGGGCGTGTGCCCAGGCTTGTGCAGCTGAGGGAGCTTCTCTCGTTTTCAATTTCCTGGGTGCAGCGCAAGAAAAGCGGCTCAATGAATTGATGACCGAGATACCTGGCGGCAAGGCTAAGAACTGTGATCTTGGCAAAGACGATGAACTTGAAGAATTTTTCAAATGGGTTCGCGCTGAATGGGACTCAATAGATTTCGTGATCCATGCCGTGGCCTACACAGATAAGGAATGCTTGAAAGAGCCGTTTGTGAATACGAGCCGTCAGCAGTTCCTCTCTACGATGGATATTTCAGCATTCACGCTCGTCGCGGCGGCAAAACACGCAGCTCCGCTGATGCGCAACGGTGGTAGCATCATCTCGATGTCCTATTATGGTGCTGAAAAAGTTGTTCCGAATTACAATGTCATGGGTGTGGCGAAAGCAGCGCTGGAAGCATGTACACGGTACCTTGCTGAAGATCTCGGCCCACAGGGCATTCGTGTGAATACCATCAGTGCCGGCCCAATCCGCACGCTGTCCGCAAGTGCGATCCCTGGCCTGCGCAATATGCTCGACTATAGCCAAAAGTTTTCACCCTTGCGCCGCAACATTACCGGCGAAGATGTCGCTCGATCCGCTCTATTCCTGTTGTCTGATTTGGGTTCAGGAGTCACCGGCGAGAACCTCCATGTTGATTGCGGGTACCATGCGATGGGCATGTTCCGTGAAGGGACAGCGCCCGCAAACGAAGCCCACTGAGACCTCAACGAGAGGATTTCTTCTTGTTCACTCGTTTTGATCGATTGATTTTCTCCGAGATCGCCTCGCTCACGTTGGTCATCTTGGCCATCTTGAGCACGGTCATGTTTCTCTTTCGATTGTTATCTTTGACCGATTACTTGGTTCTGACTCAAGAAGGAATTCTCTCTCTCCTGATGTTTGTCATTTTTGTTGTGCCAAACATCCTTAAATTAACTTTGCCTCTTTCGATTTTATTTGCGTCGGCAATTGTCACCGTTCGCATGTCCGGTGACCGCGAAGCTGAGGCTTGGATGGCCTCGGGTGTCAGCATTTTGCGATTTTGTCGAGCTCCGTTGTTCCTTGGCTTTTTATTTGCAGTGATTGCCGCAAGCAGCGCGCTTGTGATGGAACCATATGCGCGGCAACAGTGGCGCAAATTTAAATGGATTCATGCGCGTAAGGGTGTTGAGTCGTTGCTTGAAAATCGAATGCGAGAAAAAACTTTTATTTCCGACCTGTTTCAAGGGGGAGGGACTCGGATCGCGCTGTATGTGGATCGCGTTGCTAAAGATAAAGCAAGTTTTCGAGGGGTTTTCCTTGGAATAAATTCACAAGAAAATCATCAGGGATCGCAAATTCTAACAGCAGAATCGGGCCAGCTTCAGAAGGAATCCGACAACGGCTCATACGATTATGTCTTCGAGCTCAGAAATGGACGCTTACACCAACCACTTGCAGGTGGAGCTTGGAATGTCTTGTCGTTTGATAAACTGAAAATCTCTCTTGTGAATATGTTTCAGAAGCAGTTCGAAATTGGCCAGTTTGATTCCAACGATCTGCGTTCCTTTTATCCAGCGCATTATTTGTCAGAGCTCAAAGTCCTTAGGTCGCGCTCAGACTGGGGTTCGAATCAACGATCGGTGCGCGATCACACATATTTTTACGAGCAGATTGTTGTTCCGTTGTCCTGTTTGTTTTTTCCCTTGCTAGGCGTTTGTCTTGGCCTGCAAGACCCTCGCCGCAAAGCAGGATTAGCCTATCTTGGGCTTGTCACTATCGTTTTTATTTTTTACGCACTGATTATGTTTGGTCAGCAGATGGCCGTTACCTTTGTTTTTCCGCCTGAAGTTTCCCTTTATTTGCCTATCATTTCGCTTTTGCTCATGTCTATCTTTGTTCTTGCCTGGCGACATCGTCATCCACCCTCCACCGTGTTTAGTGAATTTATTGTTGCGGAGTGGCGAAGGCTGTTGAAGCAATGGAAGAAGGAGCGAGCATCATGATTTTTGCCCGCTACATGCTGCGAGAATTTGGCAAACTTTATGGGTCAATTTGCGGCGCCTTTTTGATGATTTATTGTGTGATTGATTTTCTTGAAAAAAACACCCGCTATTTTCCGAAATATAATATCGATTGGACGCTTATTATTGAATACTATCTTGTGCAGATTCCAAAAATGTTTGTCGATGTGAGCCCCTTTGGAATTATGTTTAGCGGTATTCTGACGATGTGGATCTTTGCCCGCAGTGGCGAAGTATCTGCCATGCGCGCTGCTGGACAATCTGTCAGGAGAATCTGCCGGCCTTTGCTCCTAGCAAGCGTTTTGGTTGCATTGCTTTGTTTCTGTGTCTCCGAGTTCATCGTACCTCCTGCACTTTTGCATTTGCAGAAAGTCGAAACTGTCAAAATCGAGAAATCGGCTCTTTCGCAGATGTTTTTCGAAAGCCAATGGGTGCGTGGCGATGGAAGTATTCTTCACTTTAAGAAGCTCAATCAGCTCGAGCGCACTTTGCTAGATCCTGAATACATAGTGATGCGGCACCGCACCGAGGTGGCGCAAATTGTCCATGCTCAAAAGGCCATCTTTGATAATCAAGCTGGGAGCTGGAGTCTTGTGGATGCTTGGGTCAACAATTTTGCAGAGACGGGTGAATTGGTTTCGAGCCAAAATGTCGCTTTTTTTAAAACAAATGTTTCTTCACAGCCACCCAAGCTGCTCCGCGACGGGGTGTCATCAGACTTAATGAGCTACAGGGAATTGCGCAAGGCGCTGAATGAAAGCCGTTCTTCAGGGGGAGCCATGACAAGCCGTGAGGCGGATTTGTATCAGAAGCTAAGTGCGCCTTTTGCAAATATTGTCTTTGCATTTTTTGCCTTGCCGTTCGCCTTGCGCCGCGAGCGACAGGCAGATACATATATCGGCATTGTGATCTGCTTGCTTGCGTCCGCGATTTATTGGGGTGGTTGCGCATCCATGCGAACTCTGGCTGCCTCGGGTGCAATATTGCCTCAGCTGGCTGCATGGGGGCCTCCGGTCGCATTTCTCATTTTTGGATTTTTGCTCATGCTTCGCGTTGATCGGAGAAGTTGATGAAAGATTTGCAATCCATATTAAAGGCAGTTGCCCGAGGGAAAATGGAGGTCTCGAAAGCGGAGACTTTGATTCAAGGACTTTTCGAAGGCAGCTATGAAAGTGCAGCTCGCGCTCCGGTAGACGAGCAAAAAGTGAGTCACTCGCGCGGAACTGCTGCAGCTAAAAGCTCAAATGCTGCAAAACAAAATCAACCTAAACAAAAAATAGATTCCGCGCTTGCTCAATTGGGAGAGCGGGTTGGCTTTGCCGCTCTGATGAAAAAGTCAAAAACCTTAGGGAGCAGAGTTGAATTTGGCGTCGAACACAAAGGGTTTGAAGCTCGCCTCTCGGTGTTTGCTGGGGTCTCGGTGAGCTCCGACTCCCAAACCGAGGCCAATATTATTTCAGGTTCGCAATGGAAAGATGTATCTTTTGAGGACATGGCCGAAGTTCGTCGCAACCACTTCACAATCACACAGGTCACAGATCTCACCTGTTCGCGGTCCAATTTCTCAGCCAATGAAATGGGTCTTGCGCGGCTCTCCAACGTCTCGATTGCCGAGTCTCGTTTTGAGAACAATCGCCTGTCGCGGAGTCAGTGTATCGATGTCTCGATGGCGGAGTCGGATTTCACCCACAACCGCTTGCTTCGTTCCGAATTAAGAGGCGTGGTGCTGAACGCGAGTCGAATCGCTAATCTAGTGATGAGTGGCAGCAAATGGTCTGAGTGTGATTTTGACCAATCGGATTTGCAAGGTCTTAAGTTTGAAGGTTGTACGTTCACTGAGTGTCGATTTGTCAATTGTGAAATAGTTGCTGCCGATTCTCAGGTTTTAAGTGGGTTAAAGGTGGAAGGGCGGACCTTCGAGGGACTTCGCTCTTGGGAAGAGTTGCGCGCAGCCCTTGAACCTTTGCCGGTCGGAGATCAGACTCCGCGCCGTCAGGCACCTTCGCACGTTCATCGTCAGAATTCGCGCAGGTCACGAACGTCGCGTCGTTGAATGGAATCAGTTATAGCTTTGCTTCCCCGTTTTTAGAAAGGAATCAGTCCCATGACAATTCGCGTCGGTATCAACGGATTTGGTCGTATCGGTCGCTGCGTGACACGTGCACTGCAGAATCATAAAGACATTGAAATTGTTCTTATCAACGATCTCACCAATGCAGCCACTTTAGCTCATTTGCTCAAGTATGACTCTGTTCATGGAACAGTGAATGCCCAAATCGAGGCGCGCGAAAATGCATTGGTGGTTGCAGGCAAGACTATCCAAGTCACCGCCATCAGCAATCCTGCAGAAATTCCATGGGGTCAAAACAAAGTTGACGTTGTTCTTGAGTGCACGGGTCGCTTCACCAAGGGTGAAGAGTGCGCAACTCACATCCGGGCAGGTGCTCGCAAGGTCATTCTCAGTGCACCTGGCAAGTCGGTCGACAAAACCATTGTCGTGGGAGTGAACGACTCGGAATACAAATTGGCTGAGCATCACGTTGTCAGCAATGGTTCATGCACGACCAACTGCCTGGCTCCAGTCGCCCTCACTGTTCACGAGTCTTTTGGTATCCGCAAAGGTCTGATGACCACCATCCACTCCTACACAAACGATCAGCGCATTCTTGATCTCCCTCACTCAGACTTGCGCCGTGCGCGCGCGGCTGCGCTCAGCATGATTCCAACGAGCACGGGCGCTGCCAAGGCAATTGCCGAGGTCATTCCATCGTTAAAAGGCAAGCTGCACGGCTTTGCAGTTCGCGTACCAACACCAAATGTATCTTTGGTGGACGTCACTTTGGAATTGGAAAAACCAGCGACTGCCGAGCAGATCAACGCTGCTCTGAAGTCTGCCTCGGAAGGCCGTCTCAAGGGAATTCTTGGCTACAGCACTGAGCAATTGGTGAGCTGTGATTTCAACGGAAGCCCTTATTCGAGCATCGTAGACGCTGAATACACCACGGTCATTGGCGACAACATGGTGAAGATCTTGTCTTGGTACGACAATGAAATGGGTTTCAGCAACCGTATGGTTGATCTCACTCGTTTGGTTGCAACAGGACAACGCTGAGTCGAGTCAATCGCTGAAAGCAAGAAACCGACCCATCGCTTGATGAGGTCGGTTTTTTAATTGCTCAACATTTTTCTCGGGCGTCCGCCAATGACTCTGTGTGCTCTGGAAAGTTTAGCCGGCTCCTGAGTTATTGAGACGTGCTCGACCGTACCAGAATTTGCGATGTGAGCTGCGCTCAAGTGCCGAGGTTGCAAGAGTGTTGAGAAAATCTTCGTAGCTCAGTCCGGCTTCAGCAGCCATTTTTGGAAGCACACTATAATAGTAGGAGAGGCCAGCCAGCGGATTGGCTTCAAGTAACATGGGCAGGCCATGTTCATCGAGCTTCCAATCGATTCGAACAAAATCTTGCAATCCAACGGCACGCTGCAATTTCAGCATCGCGCTATTTATTACATTCGCGACGTCGGTCGGAAGGTTTGGGAATGTGACTTTTTCTTCCATGACTTCTTTGCTCTTGTTGGCAAGTCCATAGACTCCATCAGCCACTTCGATCTGCGCAATGGGGAGGAGCTGCATCGGAGCACCACCAATAAAAGCCGAGGTGAGTTCTTGGCCGGGAAGTAATTTTTCGACGAGAATGCCATCGGGAAATTGCGCGAGCAGGTGTCGGCAGAGCATGCGAGTTGACTCGGGACTCTGGCCAATGGAAGTGGCCGCATCAATTCCCATCCCCGAACCTTCACAATCGGGCTTAATAAAATGTGGTTTGTTTAAGAAGGAGTCGGGAAGTTCGTCGATCTCGTTTTCGCCTAAGACGAGGTGAAAATCCGGGGTTGGAATTCCAAGCTGCTGACACAGAGTCTTGAAGGTGCTTTTTCTCATTGCCATGCACTGTGCGAAAGGATCGCTACCGATATAGGGAACTCCGCTGAGTTCGCAGAGCGAAGGTATCCAAGCTTCACGAGCAACGCTACCCCAGCCCTCGACAAGAGAATGAACAAGATCAATTGATGTGTGCAACTCGCCCCACCGAGAGAGGAAAAATTTGTCTAGTGGAAGTTCAATCACTGACGAACCAAGAGAGCGCCATCCGGCGGCAATGCGATCAATTGTCTCACGCGTCTCCCATTCCGCCTCTGCGTCGCTGGGAAAAGGTTGATGGATCGAACGCGGTAATTTCTCCGGGACGTCAAACACGAGTGCGATCGACTTGTCTTTAATTGATAATGGTTTGTTGTGCATTTTTTGCATTTCGATTTTCCATCCTCAAACTCGAATCAAATATTCGTGAGACTGATCGCACGTTGCAATCTTGACATTGAATTTCGCGATGCCTATACCAACGCGACATGAATGCTGTGAATTCACGTACCAAAAAAAAATAACGGATGCAGTCGCTCAAATGCTACCAATTTTTTTTTTCGTGGTTTACAATTCAAACAGATCAATTTCATGCAAAGCCAGAATTCATTTGAAAGGAGATTCGAATGGCAGAAGTGAAGAAGGCAGCTACCAAGAAGGCAGCTGCTAAGGGCGCGAAGAAAGTTGCTAAGAAACCTGCTGCAAAGAAAGCTGCAGCTAAGAAGACTGTGAAGAAGGCTGCAGCGAAGAAGCCAGCGAAGAAGAAAGTTGCTAAGAAGGTTGCAAAGAAAGTTGCAGCCAAGAAGACCGTGAAGAAAGCTGCAGCGAAGAAGCCAGCGAAGAAGAAGACTGCAAAGAAAGCAACTCGCAAAACAGCTAAGAAGGCTGGCGGCGCCAAGAAGGCTGGCGGCGCTAAGAAGGCTGCAGCTCCTAAGAAGCGCGGTCGTCCAAGCAAGCTCGAGAAGCTCCGTCAATTGGTTCGTCGCGGTCGTCCACGCAAGGGCGCAGCAAAAGGCCACGGCGCTGACCATGGCGGCATGGGCGAAGCTGGCCAACTCTAATTACCAGCTGCTTGCACTCTGAATCGAAGCCCGGCATATGTTCATTCTGAACGAAGGCCGGGCTTTATGTTTTTAAATGACACCCATCTCCGCACACAGAGCACATGGGTCGATCAGTTGCTCAACTGGTACGACATCCACAAACGCGATTTTCCTTGGCGGCGCGATATTTCCACTTATCGTACCTGGATTTGTGAGGTGATGAGCCAGCAAACCACCATGGCTGTCGTCGTTCCTCGCTTTGAATCATTTGTTAAAACTCTCCCGACAGTGAAAGCGTTGGCCGAGGCATCTGATGATCTTCTGAGAGAACTTTGGGCGGGGCTTGGGTATTATGCTCGTGCGCGCAATTTGCGCGCGGGTGCTCGATATATTGTCTCTGAATGCGCTGGGCAATTTCCAAATTCGTTTGAAGCTTGGTTGAATGTGCCAGGCGTAGGGCCCTATACCGCAAGCGTCATCAGCAGTATTTGCTTTAATATTCCGAAAGGATGTGTGGATGGCAATGTCATCCGCGTGATCGCTCGACTCTCGGCATGTGATTCTCTTGAATTGTGGAGCGACGCAGGTCGCAAAGCGGTGCAGGAGACCGTTGATGCGTGCATTGCGCAGAACCGCCCTGGTGATTTCAATCAGGCAATGATGGAGTTAGGTGCGACAGTCTGCCAGAAACAATCTCCCGATTGTTTGCATTGCCCAGTTCAACGGCATTGCCTGGCAAACCAAAGAGCAATTATTAAAGGTTGCCCGAGCAATAAACCCCGTAAAAGTTTCGTTGATGTTGATCTAACTGCGCTGCATATCTCTGGTCCTTTTGCTCAAGCAAACGCGGTGCATTCAGCAGCACATGTTGCAAACCTTTTGCTTGTTGAGCGTGGACAAGGGTTCTTGACGGGCACTGTAGGTTTCCTGCTTGCGGATTCAAAGCAGCATATAGCTGTGCTCGGATTTCTCAGAGATCACCCGTTGGTGGAAAGTTGTTCCCTGGGTTCGGATAGCGTGAACCATACAATCACACATCACCACTTGGACGTGAAAATTCTTAACGTTGTTCTCAAAGGTGTTTCAATTTCCGCAAGCGAGCGAACGCTGTTCCTTGAAAACTTGGCAAGTTCTTGCGCCATCCCCTTTTCTTCTCCTGCATGGGTGTCAAAAACCCAAGCACAACAGAGCGTCGCCTCCTCATTGGATCGTAAGATCTGGGAAAAAATTTCCTGATTTTGACGGAACGCACCAATTTCATTTCAGAAGTAAACCGTTTAGCATCACAGTGCAGGGTCGGCGTGTGCTTTATTCGAGGGAACGCTCATGGGAACCTCCTCAAATATTTTATCTCCATATATCAATGGCAAATTTCTTCAGCTTGGTAAGCCTGAGCGAGTTTTTCACACCCACAATCCCATGAATCCAAGTGATGTTCTGGCTGTGACAGGTTGGAATAAAGATCTGGTCAGCGAAATCGTTGAATCAGCCAAGCGCGCGCAAGTTCAATTTGCTGCGCAATCTCTCTCGTCACGGATGCAGTTCATCAATGCTGTAGTCAATAATCTTCGGCAAAACGCAGATGAAATGAAAAGTCAGATGATGCTTGAACTCGCCCGGTCACGTTGGGCTGTCGAGCAAGAGTGGGAATTATGCGAGGAGCTTTTCCGACACTTGCCGCGCTTTTGTTCCGATGAACTTTCTCCACAAAAGTCTGAGCTTGGCTGGAACTGGTCGTATGCTCCCGTTGGTTTGATTCTTATCAGCACAAACGTCGCGCTGCCTGTGTATACCGCGCTTTTTGGCCTGCTGACTTCGCTTGCAGCTGGTAACGCCTTGTGTTTTCGCCCTTCTGCTCACTGCCCACTCTCGGCCTCTGTGATTGCCAGCTGTTTTCACCAGGCAAGCCCAATCTCTGGTCTTCTCCAGGTCGTCTACGGAGATCTTGAAGTCTATCGTCGGTTGGTTTTGTCGCATCAATTCGACACTATATTTTACACAGGTGGCGAGGAGTCTCTTGAGCAATTGCGTCGCGACATGTCAACCGATCAAAATGTCCGCCTTGTTCTCTGCGGTGGAGGCAAGAATGCCGCGATTATTGCTGCCGATGCAAACCTGGATGATGCCGTAGAGAAGGTCTTGCTCGGTGCGTGCGTTGATGCTGGACAACGCCTCGAGTCCACCAGCCTAGCCTTTGTGGATCACCGAATTGTTGATGCTTTTGTTGAAAAATTTGTTCGTTCAGTAAAGCAAATGCCTATCGGCGTAAAAAGTGATCTTGCAAATGCTGCGCATCACGTGATGGGTCCGCTGTGCAGCCAAACATCGTGGGACCGCTTCCTGCGCTTTCAGGGAATTGCAGCCCGCGAATCGAATGAAACTCTGCGCTGGGGCAAGGCAATTGATAATCCAGGCGGTGGGTACTTTGTCTCGCCGGGAGTGCATCTTTTGAGTAACGATAAAGTAAAGAATAGCGTCTATGCCTCAAACGCGTTCTTTGCACCTGACGTTGCAATTGTTCCGGTCGAAAGCATTGATGATGCTGTGAAAACAATCAATGATCTGGCAAGCGCGCGTGCCGTCTCGGTGTTTTCGCAAAATGAAGCAACCACCTTGAACGTGCGCAGACACTGTGTTGCACCCTTGGTACTCAACTCGCAGCCGACAATTCAAATTCATCCATTGATGCCAACCATGGGGCGCGGGAAGGCTGGTAATTCTTGTGTGATGGGATTGCGATTTTTACACCACACTGTCTATCCGCAAACCCTCAACATGACACCTCCGCCGCAAGCGAACCCAAAGAAGGCGAGTTCTGCAGCGGGCAAGGCCCTTACGATTCTTCTTGCAGCCAGCGCCGGATTAACAGGGCTGATTGCTCCCTCTCACGCTCAAGCTGATTACCGTAAATCAGTGGAAGGTAACGAAGTCGTCAAAGGAAAGTTTTATCCCAAAAAAGGGCGGGTGCAGCTGAACGCCGGCGGCGGATTCATTTTGAATCAGTCATTTATCAACACCTTTTTATTTGGCGGCAGTGGGACCTATCACTTTGACGAGTGGCACGCCCTGAATATTGAGTTTTATGCGGGCGCATCAAGCGACAAAGCAGATCGCACGTGCGTCGAGAACTTTTATCTTGATCCCGATTTTGCAGCCAGAAATGGATCATCCCTAGGTCTCGCTCCCTGTCCAACCAGCGAGCCTGCGCCCAAAGATGCCGCCACCGAAATCGACAACCCAGATAAAGATCCGGAAAAACTGAAACAGAACCCAAAATATTACGACAACCGAGTTCCCTACCAAAAAAACGCCGCCTATATGCCAATCCGCGAAATCACCATGCTGACGGCAGCGAACTATCAATGGACACCGGTTTACGGCAAAGCGTTGTTCTTTCTTTCCCAGGTCGGTTATCTCGATTTTTATCTCAACGCTGGGCTTGGTCTTGCGCTTTCAAATTACTATCCTCTCAAGGATAAGTTGACTGATTCAAATGGCACATTGAAAAACATGAAAGATGTCGGAACCACTGATCCTGTGCAGTATGGCAAAGAAGGTCGCCCGCAGGCGCAAAGCCAAACAAGTCCATTGGGTTCATTTGCAATTGGAAGCCGCTTCTTTTTGGCGCGCAAATATCTTCTCGATGTGCAGTTAAAAAATTATTCTATCATCGGCAGTGATGCTAATAACGGCACCGATTTTAGTGCGCCGTTTGCATTGCTGGGTGGTTTTGGAATCCTCTTTTAATGCCAATCTTGCTTGTTCCGCCCACGCAAGTTGTTCCATTTGATAGCGATCGTCTCGTCCAGCACCGCAAACAAATGGAAGACTTTCGTGCACAAGTGATTGCGCTCTGGAATCCTCAGCAGAAAGAGGAAGTCAAAACCGGCGCATTTCGCGGAGCTCGAACCTATGAATGGTCTGGCTCGCAGGATGCGCTGCTGCAAACCTACTTTGTGTATCCTTCAGAAACGAGCGAACGCCGGGGCGAAGTTGCCCGGATGGCGTTGCTGTTTCGCAAAGAGAATTGTCAACTCTTGGGTTCAACCTTGATTTGGGGAAGCGACTGGTCGAAGGATCTCCCGCAAGGAATTCCATCTCGCGAGCTTGTGTCACTCAAAGATGCTTCTGGCAGAACTTTTCAGCCAGCAAAATCGCCGATTCGTTTAAGCATTGATGCGCATGGCTATTGGTCGCACGCCATGGCCTGGATCTCTGAAGCGTGGCTAGGTGAGAAACTCGCCGCACAGGGACTCGTGGTTCAATCCGATCTTTCAGGTCTCGCCTGTTTTCGCGACACGGGTACAACCAATCGGCCGGCAGAAGGTGCGCGCGGGCATCGACAATTAAAAATTGTATTAGAGGGAAAACGCCCCAAACAGCCAAGTCGTTGGCCACTCATGGAAGGGCGCTTCGCTGTGGTGTCGTTACCGCTGAACGGAAAGCGTCAGGAGCAGAAATTCAAGCTCGAAGCACAAGCTGCTTATCAGCCAGAGGTCATTGCCGAACAGTCATCCACCGTTCTTTCAGCTGCGCTTCATAATCTCGAAGAAAAAAAGATCCGAGTCAGTCAACGAAAAGGATTGTTTGCAACCGTCGATCGCGGAATCGCTTTTGGGTTGAAGATTGGCATGCATGTCAATGGTCCAGATGGGGCGCAATTGCACGTCATTCGTTTTGAAAAATCTACAGATCAAGAAGATGCTGCGATTTTGCTTATCCGTAAAGATTCAAAATCAAAACCCCTGGCTGAAGGGGCTTTGTTAGAGATCGATGCAACACAATTTCCAAAAAAATGATTAATCGGGTTTGCCCGGACGTGCGCGCGTGGCGGGTGAGGAACGCTCGGCACTCGTATTGGCGGTGGCAGACTGTTTCTTTCCAACCAGCAATTGGCTTGGCAGTCCAATCTGTGCGAGGCGAGTCTCGTAGTCCTTGTCGATGCGCAGGTTTTCGAGGTCTGAGTCCAGCAGCGCTTGTTCACGCAAAGATTGATTCATGTACAAGGCCGTCTTGAGACTTTCGAATGCCTCTGATTTTCGTCCAAGCAAACTCAAGAGGCAGGCCTTGTTATAATGATATGGAGCGTGTTCTGGTTTTTGTCGGATCGCCGATTCGAAATCTTGCAGTGCCACTTCATAGCGAGTTGCTAAATATGAGGCTTGTCCACGCGCGGAATAAAGATCGTCACGCTCAGGCGCGAGAGCAATTGCTGCGCTCAGGTGCTCAACGGTATTCGCATAATCTTTTGCTTGTGTGGAAATCATCGCAAGTGCCAGATGCGCATCTTCCAGGAGAGGATTACTTAGAACAGCTCTACTAAGAGCATCAGCAATTAAATTTAATTGATTGTTGGCCTTGAAAGCATCGACAATCTGATTCACCCGCGCTTCATTGTTAACACTTAAACTCAAGGCGAGTTCTCCATGGGCGCGCGCCGATTTCTTGTCTTTGTTGGCTAGGTAAGCAAAGGCTGTGTGACTTTCAACCAAAGCATGCGATTCTGGGCTGAGGGTTTTAGATTGTCTGACTGCTTTGCCCAGAGCTTCAAGTCGGGCACATGCTTCTTTTGCAAGACCCATGTCTCTGTATTCAAGAATTGCAAGTTGTAAAGAGCTTTCGAGTGTGTTGCCAAGACTTATTGCTCTCAAATAAGCGGATTTTGCCTCTTTCCATTTTTTGCTTGCAGCAAATGCACTACCCGCGCGATGCCAGAGCCATCTGTCTGGATAAACTTCTGCGAATTTGGCAATTGCCTCACCGCTTTTTTCTTCGCCTACCGACTTAACCAACGCGTTGCCAATCCATGGTGACAATTCCTGTAGAGGATAGCCACGAGCAATTGCCAATTGAGCAGCACTCAAGGCTCGGACGGGTTCAACTTCCGCCCACAAGCGGGCCTCAAATGCGAGCGTCTCAATGTGGTTTGGAAATAACTGCCGCGCGTTGCTGTACAAGCGGAACGCTTCCGTTTGTCGGCCAACAGTGAGCAGAATTTCAACTCCCAAATAATCGCCAACGGGGTTTCCGGAATTCATCTACTTCACAATCTCCGCCATGCTTGCTGCGCGTTGAAGGGCCGAGATACCAGCGCGTCCCAGAGTATAGTCAGTCAGCCACAGCCGACCCAGTTCAGCGTAGGCTGCTGAACATTCGCGGCATACGCGTGTTGCTTCAATAAGACTTTGTTCTGCAAGAGTGCGTTCTTCAGGAATTGCGTTGGCAATAAGAAGGCGTGCTTGATTCACCAACTCTTCAGCTTTTGCTTCAGGGGTCTTCTGAGGTTTTCCAACAGGCAACTGCGCCGAAGTAGCCCGCGCTGAGAGCGGCGCAAAAGCCACAACTGCAAAGAGTCCTGCCAAGCAGAGAAGAACCTTCCTCCGCAATCCTCTCACAAACACCTCTTCAACAGCCGCTTCGGTCTAGCCGACTGAATTCGTCGGAAAAACCTATGCGGTCCCTTCTGAGGGGAGGTATCGTCAGGCAATCAAGTTTGCTAAAGCTAATTCGTCACATTCCAAGCCGTGAGCGCCAAAGGTGAGGCGATGAAACTTCTTGTTCCCCTGTTGCTCGAATGCTACTGGCACTTAATTCGATGGACGGTTCGGCTGCGAATTCAGGGGCTTGACCTTGTTGAAGGCGAACTTGCGAGTGGTTTGGTGCCGGTTTTTGCCGTCCCACACCACACAATTTTTCTGAGTGCTTTGGCCTACCGCAACCGCTCGGTCACACTCCTTGCCAGTATGAATAAAGATGGCGAATTAGCCGCTCGATTTATGAAGCGGCGGGGGTTTCAGCTGGTGCGAGGCTCGTCGAGCCGCGGTGGAAAGGAAGCCCTGTCTGAACTCAAAAATGTGGTCATTTCGGGACAACCTGTTGCGCTCACCTTCGACGGTCCACGGGGTCCGAGGCTGATTCCGAAACCAGGCGTGGCGATATGCGCTTGGCATGCATCGGGTTCTCTTTTTCTTCTGAAGCATTCCATCCGAACATCGCGATTCTTTCCAAAAGGAATTTGTATACGCCTGAAATCCTGGGATCGTTTTGTCGTGCCGCTTCCAGGATGTGCGATGGATGTTGAGTTTGAAAGAATCGAACTTCCTGAAAAAAACCAACACCCACGTGAGCAGTGGGTGTTGGCGGCTTTGCAATCTATTCAAGAGAAAACCAGCGCTCACTACGGCGATGGCAGATAAACTTCAGTGGCCAAATCCAGCAGCACCAAGATCTGGACGTCCGCCTTCACCTTCCGGCGTCACACGCGTTTCGCCATCACCAAATTCGCAATAAACGACGTTTCTCCCGTTTGCTTTTGCGGCATAAAGACATTTGTCGGCGCGTGCGACAACATTTTCCCGGGTATCCTCAAGATCGACAAACATGCTGACGCCCACTGAAGTGCTCACAGGCACTCGTTTGCCCTCAAAAATAAATTTATGTTCTTGAATCGCAATGCGGAACTTTTCTGCCGCTTGGCAGCAACCATCGCGTGTCGCACCAAACACTACAATCAAAATTTCTTCTCCGCCGTACCGGCCAACAATATCTGTTTTACGAGACACTGATTTAAGAATTTTTGCGGTTTCAACCAGGACAAAGTCGCCCGCTTGGTGGCCGAACGTGTCGTTGATGCCCTTGAATTTATCGAGGTCGAACATCAAAATTCCAATCGACGGGGGCTGGTTGATTTCTCTGAGCTTGGCCATTGCTTGATCCACTTGCTCTTCAAAGTAGCGGCGCAAGAACAAACCAGTCAGCGGATCTGTCACACTCTGAATTGATTTCTCTTTGTATTTGCCTTGCAAGTTCGTTTCGGCCGTCACGTCGCGCAAGATAATACACGCACCCAGGAACTCGCCATGAGCATCAAAAAACGGATAACTACCAATGATCAATTGATAGGTTTTTTCGCCGCCGTTGCGAGTGGCTTGCACTTCATCAATGCGCAATGGCCCAGTTGCCTTCATAATTTCATCAAGAGCAGAGCCCACGCCGCCGGGATTCGGCATCGTGATCAGCTCATCCAGCGTATTGAGCTTCTTGACGTCAATTGCTTTGACCCCAAAAGCAGTGCATAAGCCTTGGTTAAATTTAAGGATTTTACGCTGGGAATTGACCAGCACAAAACCATCGAGGAAGATCCGGGTGAAGTCGCGATACGTCTCGAACTTCGCTAGAAGATCTGCGTCTTTGCGTTCTTGGTCTGTGATGTCCCGAATGGGCACTGCCACTGCTGACATGCAACCTGCCTCCCTTTGCTTGCGAGTCAGGCTTCGGACGAACCCGGAAAGAACTTTAGCCTTTCCGAGATTGCGGAGGAAAACTTTAGCGCGGTGGCTTGGGCGGGAGTTAACGCATCAAGAATGCGAAGTATTCTTCTTCAAGTTCTTCGGTTTCCATGGGCGTGCCGGAGTCTGGGCAGTTGGGAGCAGGTGGAATCGTCTGCGGCTCGAGGTCTTTTGTTTCAATCAAGACCCGATGGGTTTTGTTTGTACTTGGAGAAACATAGTTCACATAAAAGCTCAAAATTGAAGCCTTACCGAGAAAACTGGGAATCATGTTGATCTGCATGATGATGTCGGGAATGCACTCAGCGAAATAGACAGTTCTTCCCGCAGCTCCTTCGATTCCGCGCAGAAATGTCACCCACGCGCGAACGCCTAGAGAGTTCACAGACTTCACGTCTTTGAAGTTGAAAATCACCATCGTTGAGCCTTCGAGCTGCTGAGTGACCTCCTTGAGGGGAAGTTCAGCATCTTCGTTGATAACTCCTGAGAGTGTGACCCAATGAGCGCCTTGGTGTTCTTGAACGGCGTATTCCAAGTGAAAACCCTCCTCGAAAGACTTCAACTTTGTTGCGCGGATCGCAAATGAGTACATTCACTTGACAATATCGGGCTCACAATCGTAAACGGATTCCGGTCAAGGCGACTCGCTTCTGAGTCTACCCCGTTTAATGAGCGGGACAAGTTCGCAGCGTAGCAAGCCTGACATGGATTTGGCCCAGATGGCGGAATCGGTAGACGCAGTGGATTCAAAATCCACCGATCGCAAGGTCGTGAGAGTTCGAGTCTCTCTCTGGGCACCATCTCAACTCAGCACTTTTTCTGAACTATTAACTCAATTTTAAAGCAAGTCAGGATACAGAGTTCAGGTCTGTTTTTGCAACAATCACCGTTACGTTATCGCGTCCGCCGTGGCTCAGGGCTTTTTGAATGAGCTGGTCGACGCAATTCTGCGCGCCGCAAGTGTCCACTTCGGCCAAAATCTGACTCATGTCTGCCGCCTCTATTTCTCGTGTCAGTCCATCTGAACAGAGAAGCCATACGTCTCCGTCGCGCAGCTCTGCGGTCATGACGTCGGGCTCACACTCTCGATTGGCCAAAATACAGCGTGAAAGGTATGCGGCTCCCGGACTGCGCGCGGCTTGGCTGCGAGACGCACCTCTGCGCCGGAGTTCGGTTTCAATGACCTGGTCGAAGGTTAACTGAAAAATTGCTTCTTCGCGCATCAAATAGATACGGCTGTCTCCTAAGCTCACCAACACAACTTGCTCTCCTGAGCGCATCCAGATCAGCAACGTGGTGCCAAGATCTTGTTGTTCTGGGTGGTCTGCGACCCACCGTTTCAATGATTCCGTAGCCGCGCGAACACAGGCGTCTGCAACGGCTTTTGCCGATGGCGGGTCTTTCCAATCAATAGTTTCAAGGGTGTGTTGAACTGCCTCTGTGGTCAATTGGCTCGCAACTTCGCCTCCTGAGTGTCCACCCATGCCGTCAGCCAGAATCAAAAACCGCCCCTCGGGGTCGCAATAAAATGAATCTTGATTCTGCAACCTCACATTGCCTGTGTCTGTACCCCCGGCCCAGCTCAAAGCCCACGAAGATGTCATGAGTTCATCCATTCCCATCGATTGTCGCACTGTTAACACAATGGTACACAGACTCGTTGCAAAACCAAATGTATGTGGGGGATGCCGTGGCCCGTCGGGACGCCTTTGAAAAGCCGTTTGAACCTGGACAAATCGAAGCTCATTTGCGCGACTATTGGGAAAGCCACAAATTCTATCGGGCGAAACGTGACGCCAAGAAAACACCATACACGATCGTGATGCCACCCCCGAACGTGACGGGCGACCTCACCATGGGCCACGTTCTCAACAACACGCTGCAAGATATTCTCATTCGCTGGAACCGCGCGAATGGCAAAGTTGCATGCTGGATTCCTGGAACTGACCACGCCAGCATCGCAACTGAAGCTAAGGTCACCAAGATGCTTGCTGAGCAAGGCATCAACAAGCGTGAGATCGGCCGCGAAGAATTTCTCAAACACGCGTGGGCGTGGAAGGAAAAATATGGTGGCCGCATTGTTTCATTGCTCAAAACTCTCGGTGTGAGCTGCGATTGGGATCGCGAAGTTTTCACCATGGGCGATGATTATTCGCGAGCCGTGATCAAAGCCATTGTGAGGCTCTACAAAGATGGGCTGGTTTATCGAGGCTACCGGTTGGTGAATTGGTGCCCAGTCAGTCAGTCTGTGATCTCGGATGAGGAAGTTAATCCTGAAGAAAGGAATGGCCACCTCTGGCATATTCGCTATCCCATTGAAGGTTCAGCCGGACAATTTCTGATTGTCGCGACCACCCGCCCCGAAACCCTGTTTGGCGATTTGGCTGTTGCTGTTCATCCCGACGATGAGAGATACGCGAAGCTTATCGGCAGAAAAGTAATTGTGCCGGTTTGCAACCGGCCCATCCCGGTGATCGCTGATACCTACGTTGAAAAAGAATTTGGAACGGGAGTGGTAAAGATTACTCCTGCGCACGACATGAACGACTTTGCCGTCGGCGAGCGGCACAAGCTGGGATTGCTCAACGTCATGAACCCAGACGCAACGATGAACGATAAAGTTCCAAGCGCTTATCAAGGGCTTGATCGTTTTGTTGCGCGAAAGAAACTCGTTGCTGAGCTTGAATCTTCAGGGCTTCTTGAAAAAGTTGCGCCACACAAGATGGTTGTTGGTATTTCTGAACGCGGTGGCGTGCCGATCGAATATTATTTGAGCGAGCAGTGGTACATCAAAATGGATAAGTTTGCGGAAATTGCGCTCGCGGCAACCCGCACCGGTCAATTGAAACTTCACCCACCACACATGGAGAAAATCTGGGACTATTGGCTTACGAATATCAAAGACTGGTGTATCTCGCGACAGCTTTGGTGGGGTCATCAGATGCCGATGTACACCTGCCAATCCTGCGGGCATGTGAATTGCGAAGAAAGCAAACCAAAGGCCTGCGAGAAATGTGGACACACAGAGTTACAGCAAGATTCTGATTGTCTTGATACGTGGGCAAGCAGTTGGTTGTGGCCATTCGCTGTCCATAATTGGGCGAACGGCAGCGAGGAACAGAAAAAAGATCTCGCCTATTTTTATCCAACTGACATTATCGTCACAGGCCCCGATATTATCTTTTTCTGGATCGCTCGGATGATCATGGCGGGTGGCTACTTTACCGATAAAACGGCATTCAAAGATGTTTATTTCACCCCAATCATCCGCGACACCAAAGGTCGCAAGATGAGCAAGTCGCTTGGGAATAGCCCAGATGTGAACGAGCTCATTGCAAAATATGGAACAGATGCTCTTCGCTTCAGCGTCATTAATCAGGTTGTGCTGGGGCAAGATATTTTCTGGGCAGATGAGGCCTGCGAATTGGGCCGAACCTTTGCCAACAAAATTTGGAACGCGACACGCTTTTTGCTTTTGAACGCTGAGAAGTACGGAATCGATTCCGCTCAAATTTCCTTTGATCAGCTCACGAGCAAGCCGCAGGACACACTTCTTGGGTGGATGACCTCCGAGTTTTTTGCGGTTGCACAGAAAGCCCATCAATCAATCGAAAAACTTGAATTTGCAGGCTATACCTCGGCCCTTTATGAATTCGTTTGGATGGTGTTTTGCGATTGGTTTGTCGAACTTTGCAAGCCGCGCTTTGCAGATCCTGCAACCTTGAGCCAAGAGCAAAAAGCCCTCGCGCAAGACACTGTGCGCACCGCGCTGCAGATTCTTGATGGTATTTTACGATTGCTGCATCCCGTTATGCCGTTTGTTACCGAACAAATTTGGCAAAACCTTGGCGACCATGCTGGTCAAACAATTGGCCAACGCGAACTTCCGCGTCCACATCCAGAGCGACTTGATCTTGCTGCTATTGCGGCCATGCGTGAAGTACAATCGGTGGTTAGCGCGGTGCGCGCTGTGCGTGGCCAATTTTCAATTCACCCAGGTGCCGACCTTAAAGTCACTGTCAATGCCAATCGCGAGCGTTTCGGCTTGATGGTTCCGCAGATGGAATTTTTGGCACGTGCTGCCTTCTCTTTTTCAGATCAGCGGCCTTCCCTGTGCGGTACAGCGCTGGCTGGCGGTATCGAGGTGTTTGTCGACCTGGCAGGGTTTGTTGACCCAGCTGCAGAGCGTGATCGGCTCATCAAAAAAATTCAAAAGGTTGAGCAAACTCTGGAAGGGATTCGCAAGCGCTTGTCGAATGAAGAGTTTATGAAGTCTGCTCCTGAGAAGATAGTTTTAGGAGCGCGTGAGCAGCTCGAAGCGAATGAAAAAGAGCTTGCGGTTTTGCAGGCGAGTTTGAAGTCACTCACTTAAAGCTAGGATAGGGCGAATGAAGCATTTATTTTGGCTGGATATGGAAATGACTGGCCTTGACGTTTCAAATCACCGCATTCTAGAAACGGCGGTGATCATCACTGATTGGTCGCTCTCCGCGCTGAAGCACTTTTCCTCGGCCGTTTTTCAGCCAGCCGAGGAGCTTGCCAAGATGGACGAGTGGTGTGTCAAGACGCACGCAGCGAGTGGGCTCATCAAGCGTATTCCGGATGGTCTCAAAGAATCAGCTCTCGATGAAGCTTTGTGCGAATTGGTCAATGAGTTTTACCCAAAAGACGAGCGAGTGGTCTTGTGTGGCAATTCAATAGGTCAAGATCGAAAGTTCATCGATGCGTACTTACCGAAGTTTGCTTCTCGATTGCATTACCGCATGCTTGATGTGTCGTCTTTCAAAATAGTTTTTGAAAACAAGTTTAATCAAAAATTCAAGAAGCAAAATCGTCACGAGGCACTTGGTGATATCGAAGAATCGATTGCCGAGTTTCGCCATTATTTGTCCTTTATTGATCAAAGCAAATTGGAAGTTGTTCCATGAATTCACCGGCACAAGATCTTCTCGTTGAACTGTGGAACAGCACTGCTGCTGACGATTTGCGCGTGCAAACTGCGAAGCTCATTCGTAAGCTTGTGCGAGCATCAACTCATGAAGAAGCACTGAGCAAACTGACGCAATTAGATGTGCTCGATTTGGCTGTTGACCCATGGATCAAGAGAACTTGGTCGCTCGATTTGTCGGTTCTTGAATTGCTGCCTGTGGTGCGCGGAGTGAAGCTGAACGGGAGCCGGGTCGTGAGCCTCGACCCACTCAAGGGTTTGCAGTCACTCAACACCCTGTCTCTTGATGAGCTCGAGCTTGAATCCATCGATTGGCTCACTGCGTTTAAAGAACTTGAGGTTTTCTCTGCCCGCCGCAATAAAATTCGCAGCATTGATGTTTTGGCAGAGCTTCAGCATCTGCGTGAAGTCAATCTTGCAGAGAACAGCATCACCTCACTCAAACCTTTTGCCGGACTCGAGAAACTTCGTCTGCTCGATGTTTCGCAAAACATGATCGCCGACCTCGAGCCAATTGCAAAACGTAAGAGCATACGTGTGCTTCGCTTGCGACGGAATGCACTCACCTCGCTTGATGGGCTTGAGGATCTGCGTGACCTCGACGAACTCGATGTCCGCGACAACCGAATTATGTCTTTGCGCCCCATTAAAGACCTTTCGATGCTCAATACTCTTGGAATCGCTGGGAATCCCCTCACCGAAGACGATTTGGAAAGTCTTCGTAGGTCAATCAAGCTTTTATCTTAACTGGATGAAATAAAATAAAAAAATAAGGTATGGTATTTCAGAAAACGCTGGTTTGCGATAGCAAGGACTCGGCTCAATCTGGGACGCGTCTATGGATGTCATTCATCATGAACTTTTTCATGCAATGCTTTGTCAGATTCAGGCCAGCGGGTGCACCGCTATCGGATTACCCCTGCAGCGCCATTGCTGCTTCGCACAGAGACCAATGACGAGATTAAGCTGCGGTCTCCTGATTTAAAGATAAATTGGCAGCCATCCTCAGCACTTTTTGCTGTGAGCCAAGATATTTCACAAGACGGTGTCAATCTTTTTCAGGTTGCAGCTTAGGCAGATACGGGCTGAACCAAAATGAACGTGGCTCTTTCGCAGTTCAGGTGAGTTATTTTTTCGGAATGCAATAAATTAATTCGGGTAGATGAATGTTTTGTAAAAATCAAAATACAAAGAGTGAAGTTAACCTGAAATTCTTTTTCGAGGTTGTAGTTTCAATTCATTGTTGAGCCATTCGCACTCACAAAGAAAGAGAACTGATTCACAACTGACAAAAATTGTCTTCGTTGCGCTCGCCCTTGCTATTTCGTCCGATAGCGCATGAAGTTCGGTTGCAATGTTTTGTCTGACCTCGGATTGTGAAGCGTCGGTTGTGGGGTTCTCGTTTGAGAGCCAGGAGAGTTCTCCTGCGGGAACAATCAGTGGATTGCCCGAATTGAAACGCGCGGCGTGCTGTTCCGGGAGAATTGCTCTTGGTAACTTAGGTGCGACCGCCCAAGGTGGGAGCAACGCATGACGCAATGCGTCTAGGTCGGGAGTCGCAATTCTTCCAGCAGCATCAGTGGCAAATTTCAGAGCGTCATTGACATTCCAAGGTTCGACCAATTCACGTCGGAGTTTGATGCAAGTCCCAACGCTTCCCAAAGCTTTTGCAATGTCGCGCGCAAGCGAGCGGACATAAGTGCCTTTTGAGCAAACAACTCGCAACTCCAAGCTTTTATTGTCGACGTGTATCACTTCGAGCGCGTGAATATTCACTTGCCTTCGTTTACTTTCGATATCCACGGGTAGTTTACCGGTGGCGCGCATGTGTTCGTAAAGTGGCATTCCGTTCATTTTCAAAGCCGAATAAACCGGTGGCACCTGTTCAATTGGGCCTCTGAATGCAGATAAGACGCGTTCAATTGCTGGATTGCTTAAATCATCAGGCAGAGGTGCCTGTGCAATCACTCTGCCGGTTGGGTCGAGTGTGTCGGTTTCTGCGCCAAATCCAATCGTAAAAAGATATCCTTTTTGACCATCCATTGCCTCGTCTGCCAAGCGGGCCGTATTGCCAATCAGGATCGGTAAGAGCCCAGATGCAAATGGATCAAGAGTTCCAAGGTGACCAACTTTGTCTGCTTTCAGGGCGCGTTTAACTGCAGCGACGACATTGTGGCTGGTTGGTCCCTCTGGCTTGTCGACAAGGATGAGTGACATGCGCTGCCTTTTCGACGGGCTGAATAATTATTCGCCTGAGTCTTCGCTGGTGTGCTTGAGAGAGGGTGCGTCAGCATTTTGCGCAGAATCCTCTGCTGCATCTTCGCGTTTCACAGTTTCAATGAGCTCGGAAATCCGAGCCGCACGTTCAATTGATTCGTCAAAGAAAAAGTGAATGACCGGCGTGAAACGCATTTTGAGGGTATCGCCAAGCGATCGACGAATAAATCCACTCGCCTGTTTTAAGCCTTTGTCCACCGCTTCACGCTCAGCTTTGCTGCCCATGACGCTGTAGTAAACTTTCGCGAGTTGCAGGTCGGGCGATACTCGAACGGAATTGATGGTGATGTTTTTTAGGCGAGGATCAGAAAGCTCGCCACGGATCAGCATCATGGCAATATGTTCACGAATCTGTTCACCGACTTGTAGGATGCGTTTGGAAGACACAATTCACTCCGGACAAGATAAAAAAACCGGGCTCACATTTCATGTGTGGCCCGGTGTGTTGAGCTCAAACGATTCAGTCAACCGTTCAGCGGAGAGTTGCCGCAGTCTCTTCGATGATGAAGGACTCGAGAACATCCCCAACTTTGAGGTCGTTGTAGTTTTCGACACCGATACCGCACTCAAATCCCTGCAGCACTTCTTTGGCGTCATCCTTGAAGCGCTTCAATGATCCAACCCGCCCCGTGTAGATCACGATACCATCGCGCACAACACGAATATGCGAATTGCGGACGACCTTGCCGTCGGTGATTGCCGTACCAGCAATGACGCCGATTTTCGGAACCGAGAACAAGTTGCGAACTTCTGCGTGGCCAAGGACTTTTTCGGATTTCACAGGAGCCAGCTGGCCCGCCATGAGTTTTTCGACAGTCTCGAGCAGTTCATAGATGATGCTGAAGCATTGGATTTGCACTCCGCGAGATTCAGCCGCCGCACTCGAAAGTTTGTCTGGGCGCACATTGAAGCCAATGACGGTCGCTCCAGAAGCTTCTGCCAAAGTGACGTCGGTTTCTGTGACACCGCCCACAGCTGAGTGAATGATCCGGTTCTTGACCTTTTCCGTATCCAGCTTTTGTAAGCTGGCACGAATGGCCTCAACCGAACCATGAGTATCCGCTTTGAGGATGAGTGGTAGCTCTTTTGCTTTGTTGGGATCATCACCCAGTTTTGCAAGGAAGTCCTCGAGAGTCGCCTTTGGTTTGCCAGCGAGTTCTTTTTGGCGATGTTTTTCGATGCGGTAAGCAACAGCTTCTTTTGCAATGCTTTCGTTCATGACGCAGTTGAATTGGTCGCCTGCTGCAGGAACTTCCGAGAGACCAATAATCTCTACTGGAGTCGCTGGTAGCGCCTCATTCATGCGATGGCCTTTGTCATCGAACATCGCACGCACCCGACCGTAGGCAATACCGGCAACAATGCAATCGCCTTGTTTCAAAATCCCGCTGGTCACGATCACCGTTGCAAGCGGACCGCGCGCTTTATCGAGCTTGGCTTCAATCACGATACCAGCAGCCAAGCCTTCCTTAGGTGCCTTGAGATCAAGCACGTCAGATTGCAGCAGCAACGCTTCAAGCAATTCGGGAATCCCTTGTTTGGTTTTCGCCGACACAGGAACAAACATCGCATCACCACCCCATTCTTCAGGAGTGACATTGTGCTGTGAAAGTTCACGTTGAATGCGCTCAATGTTTGCGCCAGGCTTGTCCATTTTGTTCATAGCAACAATGATTGGTACATTGGCTGCCTTGGCATGAGAAATTGCCTCAACTGTTTGAGGCATGACACCGTCGTCGGCTGCAACAACCAGGACAACAACATCCGTCACCTGAGCTCCGCGTGCACGCATTTGCGTGAATGCTTCGTGACCAGGCGTATCGAGGAACGTAATTTTGCGGTCGTTGTATTCGATTTGATAAGCACCAATGTGCTGGGTAATACCACCCGCTTCTCCGGCAGCCACATCTGCTGAGCGAATTGCGTCAAGCAGCGAGGTTTTGCCGTGATCAACGTGTCCCATGATCGTCACAATCGGTGCACGAGTCACAAATTCAGCTTGGGCTGAGTCGGTTTTGATTGTCTTCTTCGTATTCAAAATGTCGCTGATGCTGACTGCCGCATTTTGCACTTCAAATTCGAACTCATTTGCAACCAAGGTTGCAGTTTCGAGATCGAGTTGTTGATTTACACTGGCCATCATCCCCAACTTCATCAAGACTTTGATGATAGCAGACGATTTTATGCTCATTTCGGCCGCGAGATCGGACACTGAGATGGATTCATCCACGCGTACGACTCGCTTGGAAGCCTTCATTGGGTTTGCTTGTTCTGCTCGTTTATCTTCGCGTTTACGAGAAGGTGCAGAGCCGCGTCGGCGGTTTGGCAGAATTACAGTGCGAACTTGGCTAACGCCTTCGGTACTTCCAGTGCCTTCTTCTTCGTTTCCAAAATAAAGTTCTTCATCAATGAACTCTTCGTCTCCACCACCGCGAGCGGCTTTGGCGCGCGCACGACGATTCTCTTCGTCTTCCTGAAGGCGACGTCGGCGGAGTTCATGTTCTTTTTCTTTTTCACGACCACGCGAGGAAACTTCTTTACCTGCGGGTGGAGTGTCTGCTGGAGGCGCACCAAAAGGTGACCTTGGACCACCAAAACCACCGCCTGCACCTGCGCCTGCAGGACGAGGTCCAGCAAATCCGCCAGATGTTCCGCCTGCAGCTCCGTAAGCCGGACGCGGGCCACGGTCGAAACCACCACCACCTTGTCCAGGACCGCGTGGTTGCCAGCCGCCACGATTTTCTCCGTCGCCTGCGGGGCGAGGTCCACCGTAGCCACCAGAATTATAAGAACCAGGGCCACCGCGCGATGGTCCACCAGGACCTGGCTCACTGCGGTGATATCCACCTTGTTCGCCGCGTTGGTAAGAATTGCGATCAGAACGCGGTGTCGGGCCGCCCGATAATTCGCTGCGCGGTGTCGGGCGTCCGCCCGCAGGAATAGGTCCACTGCTTTGGGGACGTGGGCCGCTTGTTGGGCCAACGGGTGTTTGCACAGGTTCCGCACGACGGATGATCGTTGCACCGCCCGAAGGTGCAGCAGGTCGAATCACCGTCGCGCCTGTCAAGGGTGCTGCTGAAGTTGGAGCTTTTACATTGGGAGCGCTGCGCACTTCAGCTCCAGCATCAGGCGCTGCTGGAGCTGAAGGCTTCTCAGTTGGAATTTTGCTTGTTGGAGCTTCTTCGCTTGTCGCGCGTGCGATTATTGCAGGCGCAACCTCAGGTCCTGCAGGTGCTTCGGCGGGTGACGCTGCAGCAGGAGCTTCATTCTGCGCTTGTTCGGCTTCGATCAAAGATTGAAGATGAAATGGGGCTTCTGTTGAGCCAGCGGCACCTTCGCCCACACCTTCAGAGCCGGGTGTTGCTTCCGTGCGTCGGCGGATCACAACTTTACTCGTGGGTTTCGCAGTTGCCTCTTTCTCGGGGTTACGTCCAGAACGCACATATGCACGCAGTTTGTCCGCTTCGATATCAGAAATCGCATTGAAGTGATTTTTGACCTGTACACCCAGGTCATTCAGCTTTGTAATAACTGTTTTTGTGTCGAGCTTAAGCTCTTTCGCGATATCCAAAACCCTCAGACGGCTCATCCAACTCCGCTCCCAAAATAGCCCCAGTTGATCGGCGGGGCACCGATTGATTTCAAGACCACGGTTCTCTAACAGCTTTCTTAGGATTCAGCTAGAGATTCGAGTGCTCTGCTAACGAAATCTTTGTGACTCACGAGAAGCGCTTTGACTTGTGCATCTTTGCCAAAGAATTTTTGACCAATCACTTGGCTCGCTGCATTAAGCCGTATGCCAGCAAGTCGGTCACCATGCATCGAAAGAAGATTTTCACAGTGACGATAAAACCGTTCTGAACCATCCGAGCTCATCAACAGAAGACGACTGATGCGTCCGGAGTCGCTCGCAAGCTTGCGCTTTTTGAGTGCTTCTAAACCTTGTAATTCTATGCGCAAGCAGCTTTCAATATTTTCAAGGCCGCCCCTTAATTGCCCCGCGCGTCGAGAGATAGAGAGTGCTTTTTCGAGTTCGGAATTGAGTTCGAGGGTCGGCACTTTAAGCCGACCCTCGCTCCAAAGGGGCCTCAAGTTTTGATTGAGGCGTTCAATAATTTGGCTGGCTTTTGGCTCAGCCTCCAACGATTTTGGCAGTTTCAGCATGAATTTTTCCTGAGAATTTATACGGGAGTCCTGTCCGGACTGCGATGTCCTCGGGAGTGGTTTGGGCCACGGCCGAGTAATCATTGAATCCAGCCGTGTGGAGAATAGCAGCGGTATATTCACCAACGCCGCGAAGTTTCATCCAATAATGAAGAACGTCACTCGGCACTTGCCGAGGGTCAACTTTTTCGGGATCCAGTTGAGCAGCGGGACGCGATTTTGCAACCAAGTCTTCGAGAGCTGACGCTTCAGCAGCCGCATCAAATTGTGTCCCAGGCAGAGATCCTGCGAGTTCGAATGGATCGAATTCGCTTTCAACATCAATCTCGGTTTTCTTGTTTGCAGCAATTTTTTCGCCAAGTTCCTGAGCACCAGCAATCACTTGCTCAGCTTCTTCAGCAGACAAGCGGAGTAGCTTGCTGAGTAACTTAGCGTCCATGCGAGCAATGTCAGTTGGATCCTTGTAACCTTCGTTGACAAGAATCTCTGCACGCATCTCGCCCAACGAAGGGATTTGCGAAAGCACGGATTTATATTCCTGAACCAACTCACGCATCTTTGTTTCGGAACGAATGTCTACTTTCCAGCCCGTCAGCTGGGCAGCAAGACGAACGTTTTGTCCGCGGCGGCCAATTGCAAGCGAAAGATGATCGTCAGGGACAACGACTTCCATCGTATGAACACGTTCGTTGACAATTACTTTTGAAACTTCCGCGGGAGCAAGAGCATTACACACGAAACGCGCAGGATCGCGGTCGAAAGGGATGATGTCGATCTTTTCTCCACGCAATTCTTGCACAACCATTTGAACGCGAGAGCCTTTTACACCAACGCAGGCACCGACAGGATCAACCGATTGTTCTGTGCTGTAAACTGCGATTTTCGAGCGGCTGCCAGGGTCGCGAGCTGCGCTCTGAATGATCACGATGCCTTCAGCAATTTCTGTCACTTCTTGTTCAAACAGCCGAACAAGCATTTCAGGATGTGCACGGCTGAGAATTACTTGCGGGCCACGAGTCGATTTTTTCACGTCCAGAACGTAGCACGTGATCTTGTCGCGCAACTTGAATTTTTCGCCCGGAATCTGCTCGCGCATTGGCAAAACGCCTTCGCACGAACCGAGGTCGATGATTAAGTCTTGTTTGTCGAATCGTTTCACTTGTCCTGTGACAAGCTGAGCCTTGCGATCTTTGAAGTCACGGACAATTTTTTCCTTCTCGGCTTCCTGCATTTTCTGCACAATGACTTGTTTTGCAGCTTGTGCGGCGATGCGGCCGAGTTGATCTGTTGGAAGTGCTTCACCGACTTCGTCGCCAAGTTGAAGTGACTCGTCCATTGCGGATGCTTGAGAGTGCTTAATTTCGCGGAATTCATTTGTGAATTGTTCGTCTGGTACCACAACGCGGAAGCGAAGAAGCTCAACTTCTTCGGTTTCTTCATTGAACTTGGCTTCAAATATGCAATCACCAAAAAACTTTTTGGCAGCTGTTACGATCGCATCTTTGAGAGCGCCAATCAGCAACTCGCGATCGATGTTTTTTTCTTTGCCAACAGCTTCAATCACTCGCTTAAGATCAATTTGCATGTGTTACCCTCAGCAATCGGGGGTTTTCCAGAGTATCGTCCGCGGGCTATACCCTTGGCTTATCTGGTTGTCACCCATTTTTGAGAAAAATGGTTTATCCTTCAAAATTCCCTGCTCATTTCACGTTTTTTTCCCGCCGCGCTTCGACCCGGATGGGGCTTTCGGCGCGTTTGCTTTGGCAGACTTGGGTTGTTCAAGGAGTGCCTGGGCAAACTTGACGGCTGAAAGTGGAACTTCGGTCACCTCAGTTCCTTCTCGCAACCGAAGCGAGGGAGACGCGACATCAGCAACGACATCGTCCAGAAACATAACAAACCTATCGCGCCCTTGTCGCTTTGTCCATGTTTTGAGCGAGACAACTTGACCCTTGGCTGATTGAAAATGTTCAAGCGTGCGCAAGGGAGGTTCCATACCCAACGAACCCACGCGCACACCGACTTCGTCGTCAAAGGCATCGAGGCAACCATCTTCCAAAAGAAAATGGTGAAGTGGTAGACATTCATCAAGCGTCACAGCTTGATCTGGAGTAGGAAAGGGTGTCGTTCCCGAGTGGCCAGGTTCTGGCTCGACAAAGAGATCAATAAGCGCTTTGCCCTCTTCGATGAGGAACCAAAAATCACGAATTTTGAGCGCGCGTATTTGAGCATTGTTTGCGTTGTAGCGGGAGCATGCAGATTGAAGTTTACTCAGCAGCTCATCATAGAGCTCGGGTGTCAATTGACTCGGGTGCAACAGCTGACTTGTGTTCATAAGACCTATGTTCTGTGAAAGTTCAAAGTTATCCACACAAACTCATTGACTTTATAAAATGAAAAAAAGCAACAAAAAGATGCGCGATGTCGGTAGGATGGGGAACGATGTTCGCCTATATAAACGGCACTTATCCACATACTATCCACAAGGGATTCGTAGGTGGCTTTGAGGCAAAGCAGCAAGCTTTCGCTGGCCCAGGTTTCAGGTTGGACCCGTTGGATAACACCACCGATCTTCAGGGTCAACCCGGAAATAAAAAAATATTCTTTGGCCCGAAAATTTGTCTGCATTCAGAGCAGCAGTTGATGATTCCTGTCTTCTTTTTCAGCATGTGCGAACGCGTTAGTTGTTGGATGTAAGGAGGCAATGCGTTGAGTACATCTGTAGGTCGTCGTGCTGAGTGCTGTGTTGAAGAGTGGTTTGAGTCAGAGGGCTGGACTTGTTTCGAACGCAATCTGAGGGTTCCAGGGGGTGAGGTTGACCGGATGTTCGTTCGTCAGCGTGGAGTGAGCGCGCTAAGGGTCGATTTGTGTGTGGCCGAAGTGAAAGCGACGCATCTCAAAAACTCACGAGGGGCAGATCGTTTGTTTGCCGCTGAACGCATGCGCTCTTTTGTTCGTCCGCGACAGCTTCGCATTTTGTGGCGCTCAGCGGCGGCCTACGAGGCGCAACTCCAACGTCTCACACGAGCACCGGTGAGAACTTATGTGAGATATTTTTTGGTTGTTTATGGCACGCCAAAATTGCTTGGAGATTTGAAGAGCTCGGTTGAGTCGGGTGCCCTGTCGATTCCCGTGCGGTTTTGCCGTTCGACACAGGAGAGCCTGATATTGGCTTGGACACCCGATGCTTGCACAGTGGCGTTCTAGTGGCGATCCACACCGTGCATCGTTTGCAGTGACAGGGCTCTTCAGTGCGAATGGCCTTCAATATACCTTTCTGCTTCAAGTGCTGCCTGGCATCCGCGACCTGCGGAGGTAATGGCTTGTCTGAATTTGTTGTCCTCAACGTCACCTGCGGCAAATAGACCTGCAACGTTGGTTGCCGTGCTTCCGGGTTTGCAAAGCACGTAGCCCTGCGCGTCGAGTTCAACCAGTCCACGCAAGAATTCAGTATTTGGATTGTGACCAATGGCCATAAACAATCCATCCACCTTCAGCTGTGAGGTTTCGCCGTTCGAGTTTTTCATGACGATACCTGTGAGTCCGGTGCTATCCGATAGGGTGTCGACAACTTCTGTGTTCCAGATGATTTTGATTTTTGGATTGCTAAAAACTTTTTCTTGCATTGCTTTGCTTGCGCGAAATTTGTCGCGGCGGTGAACCAAAGTGACGCTTGCCGCAAGTTTTGCAAGATAATGTGCCTCTTCCATGGCACTGTCGCCGCCACCTACAACAGCAACCGACTTGTTGCGGTAAAAAAAGCCGTCGCATACGGCACAGGTTGAGAGGCCATAGCCCATCAACTTATCTTTGTTGGGCAGCGGTAAGGTGATTGCACTTGCGCCAGTCGAGACGATGATTGTTTTTGTTTCAATTGGATCGCCATCTGTTTCAATCCGGAATCCACCAGCAATGCGATCAATTTTCATGACCGTGCCATTGATAATTCGTGTCCCGTATTTTTCCGCTTGCGCTCGCATGTCCTGCATAAGTTTGTTGCCGTCCACGCCTTCGGGTGTGCCAGGCCAATTCTCTACAATACTTGTGGTTGTGAGCTGTCCACCGGGTTGTAAACCTGCGATCAGGATTGGATTCAAGGCAGCACGTGAGGTGTAAATGCCGGCGGTGAGTCCTGCAGGACCGGAACCAATGATGACAACGTTTTCCATGGACAAATCCCTTTGTGATTACTTTTTTGGACCGAGAACTTCATTGAGACGCTGTTCGCTCGATGTTGCAATATCTGCGTGAAGGCTGTTGCCGTGCGCATCGATTGTCACGAGGGCTGGAAAGTCGACAACTTCAAGTTCCCAGATGGCTTCCGGAGAACCAAACTCTTCCAACATTGAAACGCCGCGAACTTTCTTTACTGTTTCAGCAAGCACTTGCGCAGCACCACCGACAGCATGGAGATAAACACATCCGAAATCTTTGCAGGCATTGAGGGTTTTCGCGCCCATACCACCCTTGCCGATCACCGCGCGAATTCCATATTTCTCGATGACTGTGGCCTGGTATGGCTCTTCGCGTGTGCTGGTTGTTGGGCCTGCTGCGCGCACACTCCAT
>Ga0214923_10000162_pt1 | contig 101734 bp, 59 predicted proteins | sample LL1510_MetaG_FD_177993 | JGI IMG/M metagenome (GOLD analysis project Ga0214923, IMG submission 177993) | Freshwater microbial communities from Lake Lanier, Atlanta, Georgia, United States - LL-1510 | ecosystem: Environmental > Aquatic > Freshwater > Lake | place: USA: Georgia | collected... | reverse complement strand
GTTAAAGTACCGCCTACTAATGTAAATGTAGCATTATTTGATACAATGTTAGCAACATTTGCATTACCTGAACTATTTAAAGTGCCTGCAACATTAATTCCTGTTCCTGTAATAACTACTACATTAGAATTACCTACAGCACTAATATTGACATTGCCATTAGCACTTGGTATTCTTACATTACTATTTCCATTAGCCAATACACCAATAAAATTAGCAGCAGTTACATTTCCTGATACCGCTAAAGAAATCAATGTACCAACTGATGTAATATTTGGCTGTGCAGCATTAATTACAGTATCTACAAAATTAGCAACATTTGCATAATTTGCAAAATTAGCATTTGGTGTAGAATTAGCTATATTAGCTGTGTTTGCTGTATTTGCATTAGTGGCAAAATTAGCAATATTCGCTGAATTAGCAATATTTGAATATTCAGATATGTTAGCAGTATCAGCGTAAGTTGCATTTGCAGCCAAATTAGCATATCCTGCATTAGATGCAAACGATGCATTAGCAACTGTTCCTGTAATATTACTTGCTTGTAAATTTGATAAACGGTTGCCTGAACCTTGGAAAAAATTAGCTATAGCTAAATTACCTAGAGATGCATTACCAACTGCAATGTTTCCCGTAGCTGATATTGTATTGGTATTAAGTCCACCAATAAGTGTTAAATAATTAGTTGATGTATCATAAATTAAATTAGCACTAGCTCCAAATGCACCACTATTATTAAACTGAATTTGTTGATTAGATCCTGCAGGTGGAGTATTTCCACTACCACCATTACTTACAGCAGCCCAAGATAAATTACCACTGCCATCAGTTCTCAAATAATAGCCATTAGAGCCACCTAAAATTGATATTTTGTCTACTTCACCTAAATTTATTTCAGTTGCGTCATCAAAATAAACAATGCCATACGAGGTAATGTTAGAATTAACATTAAGAACTAATTCATTATCAACAGATAATAAATTTAAAACATTTAAATTACTTATTGTGCTATTAGCAAGTATTGTTAAATTATTTGATATTATTGTACCATCAACAACTAAATTAGTTAAATTTCCAACACTTGTTATATTTGGTTGAGCATTTCCGCTTACTGTAATTGCTAAATTAGAATTGTTTGAATTTGCAGTGTAATTAGCTAAATTTGAAACATTAGCAAAATTAGCATAATTTGCATTTGCTGAATTCAAAGCAAAATTCGCATTTGCTACTATACCACTTACATTACTACCTGCTACAAAATTTGCAATATTTGCGTAAGGAACTTGACCTGTTACATTAGAACCTTCGATTGCACTTAAAAAATGACCATTTCCAACAAAATATTGTGCATCAACACGCTGTGAAGTTAATATTCCTTGATCAGGATTATATTGTAATTGATCATCTCCATCAATTTGAAGATGATTATCCCCAGGATTTTGAACCAATACCACATGATAACTAAAATTATTTGTAGTTGGTTCAACATCAACATGCCAAGCAAAATTTGCTTCAGGAACATTACCAACTACATTTGCACCATTCACACTAAAAGCATTACCTGCATATGCACTATAATTTGCATTTGCTACTATACCACTTACATTAGCACCTGCTACAGAATTTGCAATATTTGCATAAGGAACTTCACCTGATACATTAGCACCTGTTAAATTTGTTAAAAAATGACCATTACCAATAAAATATGTTGCATCAATTCTATTAGCAGTCAATATTCCACTTGATGGATCATATTGTATTTGTGTATTTGCATCAATTTTTAATTGATTATTTGATGTACTTTCAACAAAAACAAGATTATAATTAATATTACTATTTGAATTTGCAACATTAACATACATTGAATAATTAGCATTCGCTACTTCACCACTAACATTAGCACCTGCTACATCAAATGCTTCACCTGCATATGCACTATAATTAGCATTCGCTACTTCACCACTAACATTAGCACCTGCTACATCAAATGCTTCACCTGCATATGTACTATAATTTGCATTTGCTGCAATAGAAATATTAGTAATATTAGAACCATCACCATACAAATAATTTGCATTTACAACATTTGCATTGACATCCCAAGCAACATTAATATAATTTGCTGTTGCCAAGTTACCAAGTGATGTATTTCCTGCAATCAAATTAGCTGTAATATTTGCAGAAGTTGCTGTAATATTGTTGCTTACTGTTTGTGTAGTTGAATTAATTGTATTAACAGTTAAAACATTAGTAATTTTATTATATGTAAAACCTGCATCACCACCAAAATTACCTGCATCATTAAATTGTACTTGAGTATTTGCTCCTGCGGGTGATCCATTTCCACCATTTCCACCATTACCTGCAGGTGCCCATGTTAAACCACCTGCCCCGTCAGTTTGCAAAAAATAACCATTATCGCCACCAAGTATTGTTACATTACCAATGTCTCCTAAATTAGACAATCCAACAATGTTAACACTTGTAATTGTTGCTAACGAAGATACGGTTAAATTAGAAACATTTGAAATATTACTAATTGATGTTGTAAAATAAGCTGTGTTTATTCTGTTTGTATTTGAACCAAACAGAATATTTGTATTACTTTGTGGTATAATATTAGAATTTAATAATATATTACTATTTGGATCATCATATAAAAAGTTTGCACTACCAATCATACGACTTGGTACGCTTACATTATTCCATATTGTATTACCAAATGGTAAACTTAAAACTGTACTATTAGCACCTGTAGCTAAGAAAACATTTGCCCCAACTACTACGTCAACCAAATTATTTGTTGTAGAAGTTGTTAATGCTGTCCAAATTACTGCGTTACCGTCAGCACTTTTATACGCAGCTCCATTTTCACCAACTGTAATAAAAGTCAAATTACCTAATACATTTGCTACAGTAACACTATAAAAATCGGTATTAACATTAGAAATTGTTCTATCAGTCCAAGTAGATACAATGTTACTACTTATAATTGTACCATTTGCTCCAACTGCGGTAAAAATAACACCATTATAACTTATACCATACAAATCTTCAGAAACAGAAGAATTAGCTGCATTCCATGTTGTTGCATTTGTACTATATAATGCAGTACCATTAGCACCGACAACGACAAAACCTAGAGCATCTGCATATGTAACACCATGTAAATGGTCTGTTACACCACTAGTGCGTAATGTCCAATTTGCGCCATTAGTGCTACTTAAAATACGACCGTTATCACCCACTGTAACAAATAAAGTATTTGAAGAATCATACGCAATACTTCGTAAAGTATCAGGTACACCAACTTGAATCACATTACCCCATGTTACACCATCAGAACTTGTAACTACTGTTCCACCTTGACCAACACCATAAAAATTTCCATTTGCGCTAATAGTGTCATATATTGTGTTACTTGTTGGAGCAGTTTGTTCAATATAATCGATATAATCACTAGTAGTATAAAAACGTGATGGATATCCTGTTACTAATGTTATATTACCTTTTACTGCAATTGATTGAAAACTGTTGACTTTTTTAAATTGCACACTACCTTCAGGACCAAATACTTCACTAAAAGTATTTCCATCAAATACTTGCGTAAAATTATTGTTTATTTTCTGAAATGCAACTCTTACAGGATCACCTGTGCCATCATTAGGCAAAGCTCCAATATTAATAATTTCTTGTGACATTTATTTTCCAATGATTATTCTATTAATATATTTATTTTTTTATTGTGTCTTTTAGGGTATTGAAGACATAAATATGAAAATGTTAACAAAAAGTTTAAAACGACCTATTTGTATAGGGTGTAAATTAAGACCATCAAGAAAAAGTGGGACTAGTGTTAATGGATTTACAAAATGGCGCAAGTATTGCAGTAGTTGCGATAGTAAGAAATACAGGAAACGACCGAAAAAAAGAAAATCATGTGAATCTTGTGGATTTATAGCAAAGCACATGTGTCAATTAGATTTAGTTATTGTAAATAATAATTTTACTACTCTCTGTGCTAATTGTAATCGTTTAAGATTACAAAATTTAAAACAAAAAAATTATGATGAATATGAGTTAACAGTCGATACTACTGTTGATATAAGTGAAGTAACAATATAAACAAAAAAGGAATCTTAACGATTCCCTAATTGCTCCCATCCCGATTGAGATAATTATATTTAGGCATAATTATTTATTATTTAAAAATTAATTAAATAATCAAAGCGTTATTATCAATAATAATCATTCGACCATAACAAGCAATGTTATGTTTTTCAACTCCATTTTCCATAGTACACTCATTAAAACATGGCACCTCAATTTTAATATTTTTAACTAAAAATTCAGTTCCATTTTCAAAAATACGCCATGCAAAATCTGACTCACCCTTTTGCGTATTGTATCTAATGTGATATTTTTTCATTTTTTTCCGCTTCTACAATAAGTTCATCTAATATTGAATATATGTTATGTTTAAATTTAAAATTATAGCTAATCAATTTGTCACAATTCATAAAAAATGATTTATTTTGAACAACTTTATGAAATTGTGGTTGTTCAATATTAAAAATTTTACTTTTTGACCCTACTTTTTTAATTACATAACTAATTATTTCAGAAAACAATACGGGTTTTCCTGTTCCAATATTTATAATCTGATCTGTTTCAGTTTGTAATAACATGTTTATTGCATGACACACATCTTCAACATGTACATAATCTCTATAAAAATTACCATTTTCATACAAATTAATATCTTCATTGTAAACTAATTTACGAACTAAAAAACCTAAAGCATTTTTTTTAGATGATGTTTTTACATCTCCCGCACCTACAACATTTGCAAATCTAAAAATTCTATAATTTAAATCAAATGTTTGGCAATAACTTATTAGTAACTGTTCTGCTGTTCTTTTTGTTATAGAATAAAAACCTTTAGGATTACAATAACTTTCTTCTGTGGCGTTTGATGCTACTTCCCCATACACAAACCATGAGCTAGCAAAATTAAAAACAGTGTTTTTATTATTTTTACAGTGTTCTAATGTTTCAATAAGCAAATTAAGATTAGTGTTTATATCTAAATGTGGATTAGTGAAAACATTATAATTATCTACAGTACTAATAAAATATAATAATTGATCAGTTTTTGGAACAAAATCATCACGTTGATTTATAATACAAGGATATAATGATGAATACTTTGACCCTATAAACCCATGTCCAAATAAAGTTACCATAATTGTATGACATTTTTTATATAATCTAATACTTTTTGATTATAACTTGGTGAACACCCCAAAAAAAATACTAAATCTAATGTTTTATTTGCATTTGGGTATTTTTTATAGTCATCTAAATGTTTATATGCAGGATGAAAAAGTATATTACCACCAAAATAATTACGTGTCTGTATTCTATTAGCCTCAAAATAACTGACAAGGAGTTCTTTTTGTCCTTGATTTTTACAAAGTATAGGTACTCCAAACCAACATGGATCTGCATTAGATAAATTTACAACTTTATCTAAATCAATATGACTAAATAATGCTTGATCAATAATATCTTTATGTAATTTTCTTTTATTACTAATTTCATCAAATTTAGTAAGTTGTACAGAGCCAATTGATCCTTGTAAATCTAATGGTTTTAAATTATAACCTATATTACCATAAATATATTTGTGATCAATAATACCATCATAATTTTCTAACCAATAATCAAACCTTTTACCACAAGTACCTTGAGGTAAAGTATTGTTACTTCCAACACAATAACAATCTCTACCCCACCAACTAATACTTTTAACTAAATCTGATAAATGTTGGTCATTAGATGATACCATTCCACCTTCACCTGTTGAAATATGATGAGCAGGATAAAAACTACAAGACCAAGCATAATAATACTCATGGATGTAACGATTATTAATTTTCGAACCTAAACTATCGCAATTATCACCAATTAAAATTAAGTTATGTTTTTTAGAAATTTCAGTTAATTTTTCTAAATCAGGTGGATTTCCTAATACAGGAGAAACAAAAATTGCCTTTGTTTTTGAAGTAATTTTATCTTCAATAAGGTTAAGATCAAAATTAAGAGTATTAAATTCAATATCAATAAATTGTGGAATTAATCTATTTTGTATAATAGGAGCTATAGTAGTAGGAAAACCAACAGGAGATACAATTATTTCATCATTTTCTTGCCATCTAAATCGTTTTTTTAGTGCGGTTATCATAACAAGATTAGCAGAACTACCTGAATTAACCATACGTGAATATTTTACATTAAATTTTTTTGAAAATTCGTATTCAAATTTTTCTACATTTTCTCCACTTACGATCCAATTACCTTTTAATACTGTTTCTAAAATAGCATATAATTCTTGTTGATTCCAATATGGACCTGAGTACAGCACACTATCTTTTTTTTCATCAAAATTTTCGTAATTTTGAATATACTTTGGTTTATAAAAGTTTGAAATTTGTTCTAATAATAAATCAGTCATGTGTATAATACCTTATTGGTACTATTTTAACATTACCCAAGAAATAATTGCAATTAAAATAGATAATATTGAGAATACGTTCGCCTAAAAAAGCAAGTAATCTTTTATCGTTAGGATTTCTTTCTACATGTAAGTTATACTGAATAAAATCAAGAATATATTTTGACCCATGATATAATTCTAATATTATATCCATAAAAATAGCACAAACTTTATTAAAAATAGTTCTATGTGCAAAAAATGAATTACATGTTGACATTTCATTTCTAGCATATAATTCATTACTCATAGGCATAGAAATTGGAATTTTTTGTAATTCAATCGCACGATTTAATAATTTCAAACCTATTTCACCATGATAGTATATATATTGTTGCCAAACACTAATTGGAAACTTAACAAAGTGTGAAACATATAGAGTATTTTCTTGTAAATTTTTATGTTCATACAGATCACTATCTTCATAAAATCTTCTATATTGGTTGGTACCAACGAATTCATCGTTTGTATTTTTCCAAATCCAATATAATCCTGTGATATCACCTAATAAGTAATTCAAGTTTGATATATTATCTGATGTATCATCTAGTAGATAATTTTGGCTAATACATTGATCTTTAATACTTTTTGATAAGTTTACTGCGCCACACATTAAAACTTTTTGGTTGCATTGTGATTTTAATGGTTTTTTTCCATTAAAACTATTACAATACAAGGTTAAGTTCATTTTTTTATGCCATAAAAGTTTAAATCAAATGAATGTCTATTAATTGAAAAATCATAGGTTGAAAACAATTCATCAAAATTAATAATTTCAATAAAATCTTTTTCAGTTAGATTTTTATAATGTTCCCATCCTAAATCAACTGTATTTGGACTAGCATGAGGATCACAATATAGGGTACCATGTTTTGCTCTACCTGTAGTTGCACAAGAAAATAGTACTAAACCACCTTTTTTACATAATCTTATCATATTTTTAAATGATTTATCCCAATATGGATCGTGTTCAAACATTTCTAAACTAAGAACAACATTAAAAGTTTCATCGGGTAGATTATATTCATGTGCAATAGAGATTACATCGACACCTTTGCCATTTGCTACATCAACTCCAATATAAGCACAATCAGTGAAATACGGTCTTACTGTACCATGTATATCATGGCTTCCAAATTCTAAAACTGTTTGCTTTTTAAAAAAAAGTGGATATTTTTCTTTTATTTCTATTACAAACTCATGTTGATGGTATCGTAACATCAATATTGTCCCAAATAGGTTGCCAAGGAATATGTGGATCTTTTTCTAAATCACTTTGCATATGAAAAGCTAAACTATTAATTGGTATTAAACCTAGCACACCACGCTGTGTTAACATATAATTTAATGACTGACTTTCTAGTTTTGGATCTTTTTTATCAACTAATTCAAAGAATGCATGGTATAAATCCCAATGCTGAGAAAATTGTTTATGTGTAGTCATAAATGAGCAGCTCATATCATAATATTGTATCCAATATCTGTTAGATCCACATACAACTGTTCTAGGTGTCACGGAATTACGATAAACAGCTAGCCATAACCAATAATCATTAAATGGGCTTACAATAATATCATAATTAATTTCTTTTTTCATTTGGTCATAAATTTGATACATTTCTAAAATAGCATCAGGTAAAAACATATAATCATCTTGAACTTGATAAACTAAATCTTTCCCAACAACTTGTAACCAAAGATAGCATTGTTTTATGCTGTTAGCGAGGCCTGGCTGAACGATATTTTCTATACTTACTTTAATTTGGTCATTTGAATATTTTTTAATCAAATAATTTGTAAAATCTAATAATTCTTGTGTTGACCGATCATTAAATATTTTTATTGTATGAATAGAATTTGAGACATTATCAGCACAGTTTTTTACAGATTCAAAAAACGATGCCAAACTTTTTTTAGACAACAATGAACGATCATTACCACAAAATCTTGACAAATTTTGTGAATTTTCAACATCACATATTTGAACTGCATAATGGAAATTTATTTCAGACATAGTAAATTATTACCCCTTACTTCAAAATTATATCTATAATCATTTAAAAAATTTTTTATTTCTTGTAATTTAGATTGACAGTTATCATAATACTCTACAAAAATAACAGGAGCATGATAATCTATTATTTGCCTTGATCCCTGCAATACTTGAAGATCCATTCCTTCTGCATCAATTTTAATCAAATCAACAGTTTTAATTTCGTGAATTTTAACAAAATCATCTAATCTAATTTTAGGAACTATTAATTTGTTCTGTATATAATCTACGCATGTATCAATTAAACTAAAAGTACCAAAATCATTATTTGTAAAATAATTAGGCTCATTAACATAAAAATAACCATCTTCATCACTTATAGCTAAATTAAATGCTTCAATATTGTAAATATTATTAATTGCTATATTACCACAAAGTTGATAAAATACTTGTCGTTGTGGTTCAAATGAAAAAATTTTACCGTAGTTAAAAATTTTTGCTAACCATATAGATATGGTTCCTATATTTGAACCTACATCGAAAATATTTGGATCATTTTTATATTTAATAACTTGATACAGATCATTTACTTCAGATGTATTACAATTGCCATGATCTAATAACCATTGCCCATGTCCATCGTTTTGAGAATTTTTGTCAAAACGATTAACTATCATCATACCTTGATCAGTAGTAACTAATACATTTCTTCGAGGGAAATCGTTTATATTAAAAATTTTTTTATCAAATGGTATCTTCATTTATTTAATGTTTTAAACCAATTATTGTATCGACCTGGCTTATGTACCTTTATTTTAATTTCGACTGTTTCACAAACATTTGAAATTGTGTTTAATTTTATATCTAACTCTCTTGTACCAATAAAACCATTTTCATGTTGTTCTCTAAAATAACTTGTTACATTGTAATTAGCATCAAGTACTTCCAAATCAATACCATGATATAAACCAAATGTGCTATCACTTAATTTTTTTGCAACTGATTCAAAATTAACTTTTTGATCAAACATTCGGAATGTTTTTGCGGTGAGTGGGCGAACATGAGTATAATCATCAAAAAATATATCGCAACGATGATGTGGAAAATTAATATGCCATGTTGCTTGATCTGAACTAATACGATACATTTCTTTTATTATCTCAGTAAAAACTTTAGGGTTTTGTCCCAAATGTTCTAATATATTATCAGCATTAATATGTTCAAAATAATCATCAGGGTAGGGATAAGGAAATTCTTCAAAATCAACTACTTGATCAGGGTTACATTTTTTTTCAATGTCAACATTCCAATGATCAAGTAGTTTTTTGAACCCACATCCCATATTTAATTTTTTATGTTCAGGTAATAATTGCGCTATATTTTCCATTTTTTCTCCGTTTAAATTGTTGAATCTTTTATCTTTGTTTCGATTGACAATGAATGATACCCTGAGCCTACATGATCATTTAAAAAATAATTTGAACCAATACAATATCTCTTATTTGAATCATTGTGTGGTTCCGATCCGTGTAACATCCAACCTGGAAAGATTATTATCGTGTTATTTTTTGGTTTTAAATTCAATGAAGGTGAATTATACTCGTTATAATTTTTTATGTCATACGTAAATTGAAAAGATTTAAATATATTTTTAGTTCCTTCTTGACTTATGTAAAAATTTGATAAATTTTCATCAGAGAAGTTTTCACCAAAATATAAAACAGCACTTAATATAACATTTCCATGAGAGTGTCTCTCATGTGAAGATCCATTTTGATTTATTGTCAACCAAGAACTAGTCATCTTAAATTTGTTAGTAACATTAATAACATTATTAAGATAATGATCTACGTATCTTAGTTTTGTTTCTTTAATTCTTAGTAATCTTGGATCTTCTAGAATTTGTGAAGAATTTGATAATAATGTACTATTTTCAAATTCCTCTTCTCGTTTTTTAACCTCTAAACTCGTTAATACCTCGTATTCTTCAGTCGTAATTTTTTCAAAATCTAAAAGTTCTGACATCAAAACAGGGATAGAGAATAGGTTAAAAACGTTCATTTCAGATCCAAGCATCCCAAAAAATTTCACGATTATATTGCTGATACAAATCTAATCCAAGATATTCAACACAATTTACAGTTGTTTTTTGTAGTGATGGTTTAATTTTGTGTAAATTAGGTAATTTAACTGCTTCATCATTATAAACTTCACTTTGTTCAATATTATTAAAATCATGTTCAAATGATGGAAGTTCAAAAAAGTCATAAATTCTTTTCATTTGACTTTTTGGGCTATTACAAAAACGATTATAATCTACAAACAATAATCTATCCAAGTAACCCATAGTAATAGAATCTTTCAACGCTTGATAAGCTAAGCCCATTGGTCCGTTCGGTCCTGCAAAAAAATACGCACGTGCAGGTATTGAAGTTGATTCTTTTAAATCTTCATCTGACAATGTTAAATGTAGTGGATTATGTTTTCTAATTTTTTCGAAAGAGGCTAAAATCTCAGCAGGATTTCTTACAGGAATTAACATCTTTACGGGCTTTTCTAAAACATATTCTAACAAACTAATTTGTGTAATCCATAAACGATCCTTATCAAATACAATGTCACGACCATGTTGTTCATGATATGAATTCAAAACACCTTTTAAAATATTAATCTTTGCAGGTAAGTTTGGATATTCACGATTTGATTCAAGTTTATTCCAACTAAAATGTATAGAAGAAAATACTGAACATAATGAACTTACCGCCTCTCCATGAATTTTTGGATTTTGTTTAAGTAAATTTATTAGTAAAGTTGATCCTGATCTTGGTAATCCTGCAACAAAATTTATTGATCTCATAAAAGTCCTTTATTAATTTTAAGTGTCTGTATTTACATTTAAATTTGATTATGAAATTTTTTTGTATAAAAAAATAGGTCATAATGACCTATTTTTTATAAAAAAGATAATAATTATTTTTTTGTTAAAGAAAAAAACTTTACAAATTCATTTTCAAGATTTTCAAAAGTTTCATTCCAATTTCCAAAAACTTTTTGTCTAAAAACTCTTGTTGTCTTAGGATACCATGGAGAATGTTCACCTCCATAAGCCCATACATGATATGGTAATAATGGAACAATTACCCATGTTGGCTTGCCCATAGCAGCAGATAAGTGTGCTATACTGGTGCAGGATGTTATTACTAAATCAAGATTTTCAATAGCAGCAGCAGTATCTTCCCATGATATAATAATATGTTGCAAATCACTTATTTCTTCAGGTAATTCTCTTAAATCTGTATCTCGTTGTAAACTATAAAATTGTACATCATTATATTTATGTAAATCTATAAGTGGCTCAGGTGGAAATACCCTAAATTGTTGGTGTTCAAACAATGGACTACCTGACCACCGTATACCAACTTTAGGTTTATCAGATTTAATTAAATTTTTCCAAATTTCTACGCTAGCAGGATTGGCAAAAATATATGGATCGTTTGGTAAGGTTTCAAATGTGTGACCAAAAAGCCAACTTGAGCTAAAGCCTGGGATCCAAAAATCATGAAAAACATTAGGAACATCTTTAATAGTGATACATTTTTCAACGCCTGGGATACGAGAAAAAATTGAATGTAATCTAACATCAGATGATAATAAACATTTACCACCTCTTTTAGCTATTTCAGAAGCAAATCTAGCATAAATTATCTGATCACCAAACCCACATTCCATATTTAAAATGATAGTTTTACCTTCAATTGAATCTTTTTCAGGATTCCAAATTGGTTTTTTTGTTGGTAATCTACCGCTTCCATATACGTTTAAATGTCTACCTGATTCTAAACATTGAAACCCACCCTGTAAATCTCCTTGATTTATTAAAAACCAACCACGATTAAATAAATGTCGTAAATCATTAGGATGTTCTTCGTGCATTTGTTGGCTTAATTCCCATCCTTCTTGAAACCTCCCACGAATCATTAAATTAAGTTGTTGATCAATTTTATGCATAAGTTTCCTTTAAAATATTAACAATAATGGTGTTATTTATATTTTTTAAATGTAACTATAATTTATTGTAACGAAGCACTATTGACAGACCCTGCTTTAGGTCCAGCCCAAGTTCCTGAAATTTGTACGGGCGATGACCTATTAATAGTTGTACCATCTCCAAGTTGCCCACTTGAATTTAATCCCCAAGTAAATAATGCATTGCCTGCAGTCAAACCTACCGCATGCGAAGTACCCGCACTCACTCCTGACCAATTACTAAAACCAATTTGATATGGCACTAATCCTCCAAAAGGACGAGCATTAAAACGGAATCCCGAATTGGAATCGGAGTTCCAACTATAAAGCAAGTTATTTGAAGTTATTCCGAATTGTGCCCAACGATTTCCTGTTACCATTATCCAAGACAATGATCCAATTTGTACGGGCGATGACCTATTAATAGTTGTACCATCTCCAAGATTACCGGTTATATTTTCACCCCAAGCAAATAATAATCCATTGGATTTTATAGCGAAACTCGAAGTAACTGCGATCCCAATTGCAGTCCAACTACTACTACCAATTTGTACAGGAGATGATTTATTTACAGTTGTACCATCTCCTAATTGACCAAATGAATTTAATCCCCAAGTAAATAATGTACCACCATCTCTAATAGCACCTGATGTTCTATAACTAGCAGATATTGCTACCCAACTACTACTACCAATTTGTACGGGCGAAGATTTACTTACTGTAGTGCCATCCCCTAATTGACCATTTGCATTACCTCCCCATGTAAATAATGCACCTCCACTTCGTATAGCTACAGTATGCGTATAACCTGTAGAAACCGCAACCCAACTACTACTACCAATTTGTACGGGAGAATTTCTAGTTGTAGTAGTACCATCACCCAATTGTCCACTAACATTATTTCCTTGCGCAAATAATAAACCATCTGCACGAATTGCTTGCCACCATTGGCTATTAGTTCCTGCACTAACTGCTGACCAAGCACTTGAACCTACCTGCACAGGTGAGGATTGTATTGCTGTTCCCCAATTAAATAATATACCATCACTTCTGATAGCTAATGATAAACGATATCCTGCAGTAACTATTGTCCAACTACTACTACCAATTTGTGTAGGTAATGTACGTTCAATGGTAGTGCCATCACCTAATTGTCCTTGATCATTTTTTCCCCAAGCAAATAATAAACCATCTGATCTTATTGCTAAAGTATGAAGATTTGTGTTTCCTCTAAGCCCTGTTGCCGAGACCATTACCCAACTATGTGTTAAATAAGTTGGGTATTGATCCAATGTAAGTGGTTGATAAAATTTTATAGGTACAGGATTTAAGTAATCACCGTCCGCAGTTTGTCCTATTGAATTAGTAGGTTGACCCCAAGTATATAATAAATTATTACTATCAATAGCAGTAACATAACTATACCCTAAACTAATATTAGTCCACGATTTTACAGTGTTTAAAGTATTTACCCTTGCGGTAGGTATTGGTGATACGTTTTGATAACTATAAGACCAAGAAACAGGAGCACCAGCACCACTTATAACATTATCCACGCCCCATGTATAAATTGTACCATTTGATGTTATTGCCCCTGTACGACCTAATATCGTCCAATTTTGATTTTGTTGTATTCTGTAAGGTAACCCTCCACCCATTGGTCTGCCTAACCATATAGGCTCAGTAGTAGTAGGACTACTAGGGAAATTTACATTGAAAGATCCCCAAGTAAATAACGTTCCACCACTTGCTATCGCTGCATTAAATTGTAATCCTGCAGAAATTATTGTAAATGATGATGAACCAATTTGAACAGGAGATGATTTTGGTGTTAAACTATCATTCGATAATTGACCCGCAAAATTTCCACCCCATGAAAACAATTTTTGTTCATTAGAAAGAGCCATAGAATGGACTTGCCCTGCGACAACTGCAACCCAACTATTACTGCCAATTTGTACAGGTGATGATTTCCAAACCTTAGTTAAGTCGCCTAATTGACCAAAATCATTAAGCCCCCATGAAAATAATGTACCACCATTTCTTATCGCAAGTGTATGGTTTGTTCCTGCTGCTATCGCTGCCCAACTACTACTGCCAATTTGCACAGGAGAAGATTTATTAATAGTAGTACCATCACCTAATTGACCTTGTGCATTAACTCCCCATGTAAATAATGTACCACCACTTCGTATTGCAACAGTGTGACTACCTCCTGCACTAGTGCTAACCGTTGTCCAATTACTTGTTCCAATTTTTAATGGTAAAATTTCATACTCATTTCTTCCTAATTGTCCTTGAGTATTACTACCCCATGTAAGCGCAGAAGCTGTGGTAACAATACCTGCCATATGACTACCACCCACACTAATCATTGACCAACTACTGCTACCAATTTGAACAGGTGATGATTTATTAACAGTAGTACCGTCACCTAATTGACTATTGGAATTATTTCCCCATGTATATAAAAAGTTAGTACCATTTTCTATAGCTGCAGAACTAGCTAACCCCGCACTTACTGCAACCCAACTATTACTGCCGATTTGTACAGGGGAAGATTTATTAACCGTAGTACCATCACCTAGTTGACCTACGCTATTTAATCCCCATGTAAATAATGTACCTCCACTTCGTATAGCTACAGTGTGTGTTCCACCACTTGATACTGCTGACCAACTACTGCTACCAATTTGAACAGGTGATGATTTATTAACAGTCGTGCCATCACCCAATTGACCACTTGAATTATTTCCCCAAGTAAATAACAAACTGTTACTATTAATTGCAGAAGAATGTAACCCACCTCCTGAAATTGCAATCCATGATGATGAGCCAATTTGTACAGGTGATGATCTATTAATGGTTGTACCATCACCTAATTGACCACTAGAATTTAATCCCCAAGTAAATAATATATTTGCAGAATTCAATGCCATAACATGAGATGAACCTGCGTCTACCGCATTCCAACTATTGGATGCTACTTGTACAGGACTTGATTGATTAGAGCTTACAGGTTGTCCTCCAAGTAAACTCGGAGATGATCTATTTATTGTATCATTTAAACCTAACCTGCCGCCAAAGGTTAAACTATTTACTCCCCACACATAGGCTCTTTTATTATAATAAGTAGCCCAAGAACTTAATATAGCTGTTGTACCACTAGTAGTAACCCATAACTGAGACCAAACCCCCATTGTAAATTGAGTTGGAGAGGAACGATTTGTAGTGTCATTAATCCCAAGTTGGCCGAAAGAACCTGCTCCCCATACATATAATGTACCATCACTTGTATTCGCAAATGTTTGACCAAGTTTACCCATTGCCAACATTGTCCAATTACTACTACCGATTTGTACAGGAGATGATTTATTAACAGTAGTACCATCACCTAATTGACCATATTGATTTCTACCCCATGTAAATAACGTTCCACCACTACGAATTGCACCCATAGTATCTGATGGTGCAGTAATTGATAATGCAGCCCAACTGCTACTACCAATTTGCACAGGTTGTGATTTATTTACAGTAGTACCGTCACCTAATTGCCCAAAATTATTTCTCCCCCAAGCAAATAATATTCCATCAGTTCGAATAGCAAATGATGAATAACCACCTTTAATAGCAGTCCAACTACTACTACCAATTTGTACAGGAGATGATTTATTTACAGTTGTACCATCTCCTAATTGACCATAACTATTATTTCCCCATGTAAATAATAAACCATCTGATCTAATTGCTAACGAGCTTCCATTATTTGTAGAAACCATTGTCCAACTATCACTACCAATTTGTACAGGAGATGATTTATTATTAGTAGTACCATCACCTAATTCTCCTGCACTATTACTTCCCCAAGTAAATAATGTTCCTCCACTACGAATTGCAGCATTATTATTAAATCCTGCACTTACTACAATCCAACTACTATTACCAATTTGTACAGGAGTAGATTTATTTACAGTAGTGCCATCACCTAACTGTCCACTTGAATTTATTCCCCAAGCAAATAATATTCCATCAGTACGTATTGCTAAACTACTATTTTCACCCAATGAAGCATTCAACACAGATCCATTAATACTACTTCCTGAGGAATTAATTTGTACAGGTGTTGATTTATCAACAGTAGTACCGTCACCTAATTGACTATTATTATTTCTACCCCATGTAAATAAATTATTATTAATAACCATTCCACTAAAGTTGGAACCTGCTAATACTTTTGCGCCTAAAGAATAACCTGTAGGAAGTACAGGAACGCCAATTTGTACGGGCGAAGATTTACTTACTGTAGTACCATCACCTATTTGTCCTGATGCATTATTTCCCCACATAAATAAATTGTCATTGATTGTAATTCCTCCACCATTACTATCCGATGAAGATACTAATTTCCAACTACTGCTACCAATTTGTACGGGCGAAGATTTATCAACTGTAGTACCGTCACCTAATTGTCCTAAATTATTTCTACCCCATGCATATAATAAACCATCACTACGTATTGCTAAGTTTTGAGAACCTCCTGCTGAAACAGCAGTCCAACTACTACTACCAATTTGTACGGGAGATGATTTATTAACTGTAGTGCTATCACCTAATTGTCCATTTTGATTTCTTCCCCAAGAAAATAATGTACCTCCGCTTCGTATAGCTACAGTGTGCACCCCTCCTGCACTAATTGCAATCCAACTACTACTACCAATTTGTACAGGACTAAGTCTTTGTGCGGTGGTGCCATCTCCTAATTGACCATAAGCATTTCTACCCCAAGCAAATAATGTGCCACCACTTCTAATTGCTAAAGACCATGAGTTCGGTGTCGCAGCGGCTGTATTGAATGCATTTGCGTTTACTGCTGTCCAACTACTACTACCAATTTGTACAGGGGAAGATCTACTAATTATAGTACCATCTCCTAATTGACCATAAGCATTATTTCCCCATGCATATAATAAGCCTGTAGTAGTGATTGCTAATGCAAAAGCACGAGCCGAATCAAAGCCGCCTAGATCAACCTGAGCTGCGGAAAATCCAATTGCTACGGGTGATGAGCGTGATGCGGTCGATGCTGGTCCATTAAGTGGTCCCAGCAATCCCCAAGTATATATATTATTATTAACATCCTGTCCAAGTCCCTGTGCACCGCCAATTTGTAAAGCATTCCAACCCAAAACAGTTGTTACTGCATCACCTAACTGTCCTGCAGCAATGCTTCCCCATCCAAAAATCCGACCATCACTGCGTATAGCATATGTATCACCATCACTTACACTGACTGCTGTCCAACTACTACTACCAACTTGGAACACCCCAGGGCTCCTATTAATCGTAGTTCCATCACCTATTTGTCCGCTTGAATTGCCGCCCCACGTAAATAATATACCATCTGAACGAATAGCAGCAGTATGACTTAATCCTGCTGCTATCATCGTCCAACTATATGAAGTAGGGGTTTGAATTAAGTTTGGGATAGCGAGGTTGCATGTTGTATTATTCCCTAATTGTCCTAAATTATTTATACCCCATGTATACAAATATTGATCAGAATCAATCGCAGCAGAAAAACTATTTCCCGCACTAATTATATTCCAACTACTACTACCACCAATTTGTACGGGAGATGATTTATTAACTGTAGTACCATCACCCAATTGTCCTACATTATTTCTGCCCCAAGTATATAATTTACTATTACTTAGTAATGCTTTTGTAAAATTATATCCTGCACTAACTGCAATCCAACTACTACTTCCTATTTGCTGTGGCAATGATTTATCTGAAGTAGTACCATCACCTAATTGACCATATTGATTTTTACCCCATGCAAATAATATATTATCGGAACGAATAGCTACTGTATGGCTATTACCTGATGAAACGCTTGTCCAACTTTGATTATCAAAATATACAGAATTAGATACAAATTTTATAGGATTAATATTTATCCAATCAGCATCTCCTGTAAAACCTGCGGGACTTGTTGCAATAGATACTGTATGGCTATTATTTGGTGATCCCCACGTATATAAACTATTATCCGCTGTAATTCCCAAACTTGCTCCTACATTTCCAATTTCACCTCCAAGAACTGCTGCAACTGCAATCCAACTACTGCTACCAATTTGTACAGGGGAAGATTTATTAACCGTAGTACCATCCCCTAGTTGTCCATAATTATTTCTTCCCCATGTAAATAATGTACCTCCACTTCGTATAGCTACAGTGTGTGAATTACCTGCGTTTACCGCTATCCAACTACTGCTACCAATTTGTACAGGGGAAGATTTATTAACTGTAGTACTATCACCTAATTGACCGTAAGTATTTCTTCCCGATGTAAATAATGTACCTCCACTTTGTATTGCAGCAATAAAGTTACTTCCACCACTTACTGCAACCCAACTATTACTGCCAATTTGTACAGGTGATGATTTATTAATAGTCGTGCCATCGCCTAATTGTCCATTGGAATTTAATCCCCAAGTAAACAATGTGCCGCCACTACGTATAGCTGCCGAAAATGGGGCACCACCTGCACTTACTACAGCCCAACTACTGCTACCAATTTGTACGGGTGATGATTTACTAATTGTAGTACCATCACCTAAGCTGCCAAACAAACCTGCTCCCCATGCAAATAAATAACCATCACTACGTATTGCTAATGAATGATAATTGCTTACAGCTACAGCAGTCCATTGACTTTTATTATATGGAAATACTAAAGGCGAAGGTCTTGAAGTGGTGATTGTTGTACCATTTCCTAACTGTCCTTGAGTATTTCTTCCCCATGTAAACAAAATTCCATCTGAACGTATGGCTGCACGATGACCTTTTACCCAACCCGTAATTGAAATCCAACTAAATGGTTGCGACGAACCAACAAGTTGTGGTGAAAAATTACTGATAAAAGAGCCATCAGCAAGTTCACCAAACGTATTTGATCCCCATGCGTATAATAAACCGTCAGATCTTACCGCACTTGTAACAGACGGATTTACGCTGACAATAGTCCAACTACTACTACCAATTTGTACAGGACTACCTCTTTGTATGGTGGTGCCATCTCCTATTTGTCCTGATGCATTATTTCCCCAAGTAAACAATATTCCATCAGAACGAACGGCACTTGAATTTGATATTGTAGTAGATAATGCTGCCCATGAATCATAACCAAGTTGGTATGGGTAGAGGCCGCCTGGGGGGCGACTGCTTCCAATAAAAAATGAATTTGATCCCCAAGTGAATAATGTACCACCACTTCTTATAGCATCTATTATTACCCAACCCGCATTAACTGCTGTCCAACTACTACTGCCAATTTGTACGGGCGATGATTTATTATCAGTCGTACCATCACCTAATTGACCTACGCTATTTAATCCCCAAGTAAATAATGTACCACCACTTCGTATAGCTACAGAATTAGAAGGACCCGCAGATACTGCTGTCCAACTACTACTACCAATTTGTACGGGGGATGATTTATTAACAGTGGTTCCATCTCCAAGTTGTCCGCTTGAATTTAATCCCCAAGTAAATAACAAACTATTAATATCAATTGCAGCAGAATGTAATCCACCTCCTGAAATTGCAATCCATGATGATGATCCAATTTGAACAGGTGATGATTTATTAACAGTCGTACCATCACCTAATTGACCACTTGAATTTAATCCCCAAGTAAATAATGTACCACCACTTCGTATAGCTACAGTGTGCGAACCTCCTACACTAGCTACTGTCCAACTACTACTACCAATTTGCACAGGTGATGATTTATTAACTGTGGTGCCGTCTCCAAGTTGTCCGCTTGAATTTTGTCCCCAAGTGAATAAAGATCCATCAGATTTTATTGCGGCAGCAAATTGATTAAATTCTGTAGAAACTGCTGTCCATGATGATGTACCAATTTGAAAAGGTGCTGAACCACCCATTGATCGTCCTAGTTGACCTAAATTACTTGATCCCCATGTAAACAAGTATGAATTTGATTTTCCAATACCTGCGCTTAATTGTTGTCCTGCATTAATTAAAGTCCAACTACCATTATTAAATCTAGTAATACCACCAAGCTGTACAGGTGAAGAACGATTTATTGTGGTACCATCTCCTAATTGACCATATTGATTTCTACCCCATGCAAATAATGTGTCGTTGGGGAGTAGGCCAAGCATATGGTATTGGCCTACACTTACCATAGTCCAAGAATTTGAATCCAATTGTTGTGGAAAAATCTGTCTTACTGTATTCCCATTACCTAATTGACCATAATTATTAATACCCCACACATATAATGTACCATTGGTTGTTATTGCTGCAGCTTGACCTTTATTTTCAGAGGCAGGTTGGACTATTGATGCGGTAGACCAATTTAAATTTTGAAATGTAATACTTTGAGCATTAATTCCCCCTGCGCCAACTTGTACAGGAATCAACGCCCCAGGCCTACCGATTGCAATCCCTGGGTAAGTGGAATCCCCACCCCATGAATACATTGTCCCATTTGAAGCTATCCCAAAACATGCAGGTAATGTCTGTAACCCCATCGCAATATATGAAAACTTAGTCGAACCACCGATTTGTACAGGAGATGATTTATTGATTGACGTGCCATCGCCTAATTGTCCATTGGAATTATTGCCCCATGTATAAAGTGTTCCTGTAGGATCTAATGCCATAGTTGAATTTTGTAAACCTGCAGGTAAAATACTCCAACTACTGCTACCAATTTGTACAGGTGATGATTTATTAACTGTAGTACTATCACCTAATTGACCAAATGAATTTAATCCCCAAGTAAATAATGTACCACCACTACGAATTGCAGCTACGTGTTGATCTCCTGCTGATACAGCTATCCAACTACTATTACCAATTTGTACAGGTGATGATTTATTAACTGTAGTGCTATCACCTAATTGTCCACTTTGATTTCTTCCCCAAGAAAATAATGTACCACCCGAACGAATAGCAGCAACAAAACCATTACCACCTGATATAGCAATCCAACTACTACTACCGATTTGTACAGGTGAAGATTTGTTAATTGTAGTACCATCACCTAATTGTCCATATTGATTACGACCCCATGAAAAAAGTAAATTATCTGATCTAAGAGCTAGAATAAATCCTTGAGATCCCGCACAAACTGCAGTCCAACTACTGCTACCAATTTGTACGGGCGAAGATTTACTTACTGTAGTACTATCACCTAATTGACCGAATGAATTTAATCCCCAAGTAAATAATGTACCACCACTACGAATTGCAGCACTGTGCTGATCGCCTGAAGTTACAGCAACAAATTGGCTAAAAGTGCTACCTTGTACAAGTATAGGTGATGGTGGATTTACAAATTTATTTGTAAGCGATCCTGAACCACCATTATTTGAATATCCCCATGCGAATAAAATACCATCATTTCGTATTCCAAAACTCATATTTCCGCAAGTTGAGGCTGCAATCCATTGATAATCAGGAAAGGCAGCAGGATTAAGTGCAGTTTTTATTTTCAGTGTTCGAATAGGATATGGATTGCTTGTATCAATTGTTGATGCAGTAAATTGCGGCATTCCCGTTGTTGCATTAGGTACACCAAATCCCAAGCATATAATTTATCGGTATTATCAATAGCAAGAGTAGAATCTTGACCTGTATTTACAAATTTCCAAGATCTAAGACTTGATTGATAAGTTCCTGCAATAAAGACAGGTGATGATTTATTAACAGTAGTACCATCGCCTAATTGCCCGAAATTATTTAATCCCCAAGAAAATAAAGCGCCATTGTTTGTTGTGGCTACAGTATGTCTGTAACCTGCCGATATTGTAGCCCAACTACTGCTACCAATTTGTACGGGTGAAGATTTATTTACTGTAGTGCCATCACCTAATTGCCCAAAATTATTTAATCCCCATGAAAAAAGCAAATTATCATTTCGTATTGCACCAACATGTGCGTTGCCTGCACTGACTGCTGTCCAACTACTATTACCAATTTGTACAGGAGATCCACTAAAACTTTGTAAGAATGAAGATTGTAATTCTTGATTTACATAAGGAATTAAAAAAGGATTTAGTCTATTAATAGTAGTACCATCCCCTACTTGAGAAATATTATTTTTTCCCCAAAAATATAATACATTATTTTGTTTTAATCCAGATGAGTTGTCACTCCTAGCTGAAATCATAATCCAACTAGTATAAGTTGGAGCATCGACTTCTGTTGTACTACCAATTTGAACAGGAGTAGATTTATTTACTGTAGTACCATCACCTAATTGACCATATTGATTTCTGCCCCAAGCAAGCAATACTCCAACCGCAACATTAGTACCAGCTTTAATTCCTAAACAGTGTTGCCAACCACTACTTACTGCAACCCAACTACTACTATCAACTTGTACGGGCGAAGATTTATTAACAGTAGTACCATCACCTAATTGACCATATGAATTTAAACCCCATGTAAATAATGTACCACCACTTCGTATAGCACTAGCTCCATAGGATGAAGACGAAACTGTTGTCCAACTACTGCTACCAATTTGCACAGGTGAGGATCTACTTATCGTTGTGTTATCACCTATGAATCCCGCAGTAGTATTATTGCCTCCCCATCCAAACAAAAGATTATCAGATCGTATAGCATGAGAAAGTCCACGGCCTGCAGAAACTATTCCCCAATCATTACTACCAATTTGCACAGGGGAAGATTTATTAACCGTAGTACCATCCCCTAGTTGTCCATAATTATTTCTTCCCCATGTAAATAACTTATTATTAATAGTAATACCAACAGTGTGGTACATGCCACCTGCTACTACAGACCATGAGGAACTACCAATTTGAACCGGTGATGATTTATTAACAGTCGTACCATCACCTAATTGCCCAAAATTATTTAATCCCCATGCAAATAATAATCCATCACTTCGTATTGCAAATGTTTGTAATGCAAACCGATTATTTAAAATTTGGGTATTAACTGCAGACAATGCTACCGCAGTCCAACTACTGCTACCAATTTGTACGGGTGAAGATTTATTTACTGTAGTACCATCACCTAATTGACCGTAAGTATTTGCTCCCCATGCATATAATAAACCATTTTTTAGAAATGCGCTTGGCCCTACATTTGTCCATTGTATAGCTTTAGTATTATTGCCTAATTGTCCATACGAATTATTGCCCCAAGTAAATAATTTATTATCACTACTAATACCTACTACAAAATCAGAGCTACTTGATAAGGCAGTCCACGAAGAAGAATTTATTAAGGTTGGTGAATTAAATGTTGCACCAAGCAAAGTGCTTGAACCACCAATTTGTAATGGTCTAAAAATTATGCGTATATTATTTAAATTTTGACCGTTCGCACCATTGCCGCCATTACCCCATACATATAATTTATTATTGCTATCTATTGCAGAGGTGCCATAGCCACCACATTGTACTGAAGAAAAAATATTATTTAAACCTAATTTTACTTGCGTAATAACTCTTTGGTTGACAGATATACTTATAGGAGGATTACCTAAACCTAACTGTCCGTAATTTCCTTGACCCCACATGTACAAATACCCATTAGTATCTATACCTGCACTAAAATAATTACCTGCTGCTATCGCTGTCCAACTATTACCTAATCCTACTTGTAAAGGAGTATATTGTTCGGTAAGGGGAACAATACCTACGCCTAATTGACTTTTATTATTTCTTCCCCATGCATAAAGTGCATTATTATTTGTTATTCCAAGACTAAAATTTGAACCTGCAGCTATCGCTGTCCAACTACTACTTCCTACTTGCACAGGAGAAACTTGGGACAAATTGGTACCTAATTGACTATATGAATTTGAACCCCAAGTAAATAATGTACCACCACTTCGTATAGCTACAGAATTTAAACCGCCCGCAGATACTGCTATCCAACTACTGCTACCAATTTGTACGGGTGATGATTTACTAATTTGAGTACCATCACCTAATTGACCCCATGAATTTAATCCCCAACTAAATAATGTTCCTCCACTTCTGATAGCTAATGAAGTATTAGCATAAATACCTGATCCAACTGCTGACCAACTACTTGCTCCAATTGAAACCATTGAAAGTCTATTAATAGTAGTACCATCACCTAATTGCCCAAAATCATTTCTCCCCCATGCAAATAATTGACCTGTTGATCTTATACCTAATGCATGCCCCTTACCTGCTGCTATATCGTTATATACTATTGACGTGCCTATAGATGCCCAAACATTTCGCTGCGTTGTATTTCCTGAACTCATTTGTCCATAAGTATTTAAACCTGTTCCAAATAAAGTACCATTACTAATTAAAACTAATGAGAAACGATCACCTAATGAAATTTTTTGGGGTTCACCCCCACCTAAACCTAAGAGCGTAGGTGTTGATAGGCGATAGGTAATGCCACTACTTCCTGTTCCCAATTGCCCATTAAAGCCAACTCCCCAACCGTAAACATCACCTAGTGTAGGAAAGTATGCCATCATATGATTAGCTCCGACTCCTAATCTTGTTGCGGATCTACTATTAAATCCTGACGCAAGTGTTCCAGGAGCGTTCCTACTTGTTGTATCACCACTTCCTAACTCACCGTTAGTATTATATCCCCACGTATATACTATACCGTTACTATTAATTCCTGCTGATATTCTTCGACCCGCCCCGATTACAGTCCAACTATCATTGCCGATTTGTGTTGGAACACTACGGGTTATATTTGTGCCATCACCTAATTGTCCATAATTATTGTTACCCCAAGCAAATAATAAACCATCAGAACGAATTGCAACAACATGACTAGCACCTGATGCAACGCTTGTCCAACTTGCTGTGTCTTGCGGGTAACTAAGAAGACCTGGTTCTAACCTAAGTGTAGATCCGTATCCTAATTGTCCAAAAGTTCCATCCCCCCATCCGAACAATGTTCCGCCGCTTCTAATAGCAATTGTATGATTTCTTCCGCCTGATACCGCAGTCCAACTACTACTACCAATTTGTACGGGAGATGATTTATTAACAGTAGTACCATCACCCAATCGTCCTAAATTATTGTTACCCCAAGCAAATAATAAACCATCAGAACGAATTGCAACAACATGACTACCACCTGCTGCAACGCTTGTCCAACTACTGCTACCAATTTGTACAGGTGATGATTTATCGACTGTAGTACCATCACCTAATTGCCCAAAAGTATTTCTCCCCCATGTAAATAATGTACCACCACTTTGTATTGCAGAAGTAAAGTTTTGTCCCACACTAACTGCAATCCAACTACTACTACCAATTTGTACAGGTGATGATTTATTAATAGTCGTGCCATCACCTAATCGACCATATGAATTTAAACCCCATGCAAATAAATAACCATCACTACGAATCGCAGCATGCATATCAGTACCCGAACTAGTACTTATCCAATTATATATTTGGGTTGAACCACTTACTGCAATTTGTCCGTTTGAATTATATCCCCATGCATATAATAATCCATCCGATATACCTGCACTAAAAGTTGAACCTGCAGCTATCGCTGTCCAACTACTGCTACCAATTTGTACGGGCGAGATCACAGTCGTACCTTGTGAATTTCCGTCTCCCAATTGTGATAAAAAATTGCTACCCCAAGTAAATAATGTTCCACCACTTCTTATTGCAACAGTGTGATATGATCCTGCACGTACAGCAATCCAACTACTACTACCAATTTGTACAGGGGAAGATCTACTAATTCCAGTACCATCTCCTAATTGTCCAAAATTATTTAATCCCCAAGCAAATAATATTCCATCTGAACGAATACCTACAGTATGACTCATGCCCATACTTAAAGCTGTCCAACTACTACCACCAACTTGTACAAGGGATGATCTATTAACTGTAGAGCCGCTACCTAATTGACCTCGATTATTTCTACCCCATGTATATAATAGATTGGTAGAATTCAATGTCGCTGATTGATATCCACCTGCAACTGCAGTTTGCCAACTTATCGCAGGATCTCCGATTTGAACGGGGGATGATCTATTTGTTGTTGTGCCATCACCTAAACCCAAACGAAACCCCGTGCCGTTAAATCCCCATACAAAAAGATTATTGTTACTAATACCTGTACTAACAGTACCATATGCACTAATAGTTGTCCAACTACTACTACCAATCTGTACAGGTGATGATTTATTAACAGTAGTACTATCTCCTAACTGTCCATAATTATTTCTGCCCCAAGAAAATAATGTTCCACCACTGCGTATAGCTAAGGCATGTAGAGATCCTGTTGATACAGCTATCCAACTACTACTACCAATTTGAACAGGAGTAGATTTATTAACAGTAGTACCATCACCTAATTGACCATATTGATTTCTGCCCCAAGAAAATAACAGTCCATCATTTCTAACTGCAAGAACAAAATTAGAACCCCTTGAAGATAAGGCTGTCCAACTATAATCTATATAGCTTGTTCCCACTTGAAATTTGATAACATTTGGATTATAAAAATCACCATCTGCTGTAGCACCATTACCACCATATCCCCAAGAATAAAGTAACCCATTACTTGTTATACCTAATGTGTACTCAGTGCTATTAGAAGGTAATCCACCTGCACTTACCATGTTCCAACTTAAATTGCCAATTTGAGTTGGGTAAGTTCGAGTTACCGTAGTTCCGTCACCTAATTGTCCATTGTTATTGAACCCCCACGTAAATAATATTCCATCAGAACGAATAGCAGCAGTATGGGAAGGACCAACACTAACCATTGTCCAACTAGAATCAATATATGTTGAACCCGATGGTTGCTTTATTTTATAAGGGATTAAAAAATAATTATCACCTACAGATACACCTGCTCCCCATATAAACAAATTATTATTATTATCAATCGCAGTAGTATTAGATGTAGCAACCGAAACTGATTTCCATTGTGAAGAACCAATTTGTACAGGTGATGACTTGTTTACTGTTGTGCCATCTCCTAACTGTCCATAATTATTTCTACCCCAAGCAAACAATAAATTATCAGAACGAATAGCAGCGGTGTAAAATCTATTAACCGATACTTGTTTCCATGATGAAGTAGGAACTAAAACAGGTGATGATTTACTTACTGTAGTACCATCACCTAATTGTCCATAAGTGTTATTGCCCCAAAGGTATAAGAGCTTACCTGGGGCAGGAGGAAAATATGTTCCTGTTTGTATTAAGGTAGCTAATAACATTTAGTATTTATACTCATTTTTTTTCAAATACTAGACTCTATACTTTCTTGATTATTTTCTGCATTTTGAATATTTTCTTCTATACTTTCTTGAATAATAATCTCATTTTGAACATTAATCTCTAAATCTAAAAGAATATTATCAAAATTAGGCCAATTCAAATTCTGTACATTATTTCCAATATGTACTGTGGCAGGAAAATCACGTAAAGCTTGTCTATAAGTTTTCCATGCTAATTTTTCATTATCTGTATGTTTTTCAATAACATCTGTTAATTGTGTATAATCTGATTCTAACAATTTTTTATTACGTTCAGATCTAACATATTCTAATAAAAGATTTAAATCATGCTGTTGTATATTGTAATTGTCTTCTGCAGAAAAAATTTTATAAATAGGAGTTTCTAAAACATAATCATCACAAATTGAATAATCATAATGAGATACCACTTGCCCATTATCCAAAGCAATTTTTTGTACCTTGAACCAACCTAAAGATTTTAAAAAAACTGTATCATTAATAGACAGATGTAATCCCGAAATATTTCTCCAATTCCTAGGCAATTTATCATGATATTCAATAATTTCATTATTTTCAACTAATACCCATTCTGCCATTTTTATCCCCAAAATATTAACATTCTCTAATTATTTATTTATTTTTAAATATAAACTGTTTCAATAATTAGAAATAAATTTTATTCTTAAAATACTAAAATTAAAAAAAGGGCACTTTCGTGCCCCTTTTGTTGGTAAGTTATTTTCAAAAAATTTTGTAAATAACTGATTTTACTGAAATGATATATCCATATGATAAATTGAAAAACTTCAAATCGTTATAATATTAATTCAAATTTTTGATGACCGCAATCCCAAATTCGGTCATAATTTAAATTTTGCATTATTTTCCATTCTGTAAGTAATGAATTTGCTCCCATTCTAACTAACTTATGCTTAGTAAAATTATATCGATGCAATCTTTTATTATAATTTTCAACGTACCAATATCCAACTTTTGCATCACCAACTCTATTAAAACCTAACACCTTATATAAATTACCCTGACTCCAACGTAAATCAGCATAAGTAGCTATTTTTTTAGGATTGTAAAGCTTCGTAAAATATTTCAATAACTTTCCTGCACCCCCAACAACTGTCCCATTTGTCACATAGCGTACTAATTCGTATTCATCACTTGAATTTAATGATGCTCTACCTTTTGAAAACGTCATCAAAGCAAATAATTTTCCATAATTGTCTACTAATCCCAATTTTATTGGAGCAATCGTATAACCTTGAATGTGATATTGATTTAAAAAGGACTTTGCGTCTGTGTTTGTTATCTCAACAACCTTTAAATTTCTTGCATACTGCTTACTTGTACTTTTGTTGAAAATATGCTGTAATCTTTTCTTAACAATTTCTTTTTTGTTTAACCATTCATCGGAAAAGATAGTAATTAATCTGTATCCTAACTCATTGACTAATTCCATTTTGGTTTTATGATAGTTTCTATGCTTTCCTGAACTTAATTCACTATGCCAATATAATCCACAATATTCAATAGCAATTTTATATTCATGAAATACCATATCTAATTCATACGGATTTATAAGCTTTTTGTCACTTTGTACACCATTAACTTTTAAATCCTGTGTTATATAATCAAAAATCGATTGTTCTTCATGACTTGTATATAAAGGTTTTTTAGGATTACATTTGTCACAAGTAATACCTCGTTTATGATAGAATCGATATGATACTATATCTTTACAAATGTTACACTGAAATAAGTACTCATAGGCATCTTTTTGACGTATACCCCGATATTCTTCTAAAGTGGTCAAAAGTTTAAAATTGTATTGTTTATCTATATAACCTTTAAACTTTTCATATCCAATCTGTTTTGCGCTTTTTGACTCAATGGTATTTTTCTTATTTTCATGGGTCAAATAAAATTCACGATGCTTTAATTTAGCCAAATTTGTTTGTCCAATATTTTCAACACCATATTTTTCTAAATTAGTTTTTGCCCTTTTTATATTAATTTTTTTTTGTTGTTCTTCAGTAATCGTTTTTTTAGTTTGAATTACCGATTTTGATACTTGCTCACGTGTACATTGGCAAACTTTAGATGATCCGCAATTGCGCAAACCTACTGAAAGTCCACCAAACTTTTTTTCCTTGCCATATGGACACACATTACTAACATCATTTAATGCACTATAAATTAGTAACCCAATATCATCACTACTAACTTTGCTATGAGTCACTACCCATGTCATTAATTCTTCTCTGTTTTTAATCATCCTAACGTAATGCTTGGAGTATTTCTCAACAATTTCTACAATTTTATCTTTCATATCTTGATCCAATAACATTTGAATTAAAGATGTATATATCGTTTTTTAGAAAAAATGTCAATAAAAAAGGGCACTTTCGTGCCCCTTTTGTTGGTAAGTTATTTTCAAAAAATTTTGTAAATAACTGATTTTACTGAAAACTTACATTTTGAACAGCAATTTCACCAACATAGTCAGCAGCATTACCAAATGATGATGCTGTATTCGTTAACTCGATATATCCATAACGAGTCATGAACGAGACTACGGGTTCGAATGTTGTTGGATCTAAAACAACACCACTGCTCATTAATGGAATATATGGGCAATAGAATGCTGCTGCATCTGTTTCACTTGAACCTTTATAACCAACAAGAACTGCTGTACCTGTTGGAGCATAGCTATCAACAAAAACACGCATTGCATTATTTAATGTACCAACTAATTTTGTATTTGTTGGTGCTTCAAAAGTACCCTCTGTAGTACGTGCAAATGCTGATGTTGTTGCACTTTGGAGAATTGTTAAACTCTCGCTTGAAACAACTGCCCAATTACCTGCACCACGACGTGTACGCTGAGCAATTAAATTGGCAACACGATTAATTAATACTGCTAATGCTGCATGCTCATCACCTACAAATGTAGCTGTACCTGAAACGGTTGCTTGATTGTATGTGAATTCTGTAGCTGCAAGACTGCGTAATGATAAGAGAATTTCTTGATCAATTTCAGCAGTAATTTCTTGCGCAAGTGCTGCCATGATTTCAGCTTCAACATCAATGCCATGCTGTGACTGTGCATCTTGTGCAGCCTCAAATGTCCAACGTGCTTGTAACTTACGTGACTTAGCTTCAACAGCCTGACGTAAGATCTGTACGCTGATTTGACGACCACCACTACCTTCAAGAACACTTGTATCTGCCGCAGTATAACGTGTTTGGTTTGTGTTAACCACACCTGCAGTTGTACTACTTGCTGAAGAATATGCTTGAGCAATCTTGAATGGTGACAATGCTTCTTCACCTGCAACAACACTTGTTTGTGCTGCGCTTGTATCGTTCATATTATTTGCATAACGAACACGTAGTGTATGAATTTGACCTACGGGTCCTGTCATGGGCTGAACACCAACCAACTCATTAGCAATAACGGTTGGCATAACACGGCGGATAACGGGAAGAATAACACGATTAAGTGTTGCAATGTTACCTGCTGTAGTTGTACCTGCTGAAGATTCAGCAAGTAACTGCTTGCGAGTGTTTTCAAGAATGACACCCATTGTTGAACGACGAGTTCCTTTGAGACCTTCTAGAAGGGCTTCTTTTGTTTCACCCCAACGGCTCTCTAATAATACTTTAGACATTTTTTCTTATCTCCTGTAATATGTCAAATTAAAGCCCTGCCAAACGTTTGATCGCAATGACGTTATCACGTTCTTCTTCGACTTCAACATCTTGTTTAACGGCAGTTTTATTACCTGTTACTACACTTTCAGAAATTACTTGCTTTTTTACAGTAGGTTTTTCTGTTCCATGATTTAGTACAGCAGGCAAATACTTATCATATGCAGACTTTAGCTTACTTGTCTGCACACTTTCGAGCAAGCCCTTCATTACGCTAGCTTTTTCCTCATTTAATGTACCTAACAATTCTGTCATGGCCTTTTCACGAAGATTACTTTCCTTAATAATGCGAACTTCACGCTCTTTACTCTCAACTAAAGTTTTAGCTTTCTTAACTTCAGCAATGGACTCAGCCAATTTTTTGTCTTTTTCTACAATTTGTGACAATAATTTACGTGTTTCTGCTTTCTCATTAAGATGCGTTGCACTAAATTCTGTAGCAAATGCTTCAAATAGACGACGACCAAAATTGTTTTCTGTGGCAACTTTGATATCTTCTTTTAATTGACTAATTTCACCCTTAAGATGTTTAGTAACACTTTCGTTGACACGTTTAGCACTTTCTGAAATAAATTTTGCTTTTAATGCTTCAAGTTGCTTTCTTGCTTCAGCCACTAACTTAACCTTAGCTTCTACAACTTGTTTTTTATCTTCACTAAATTCTTTAATTTCACGTGCAAGTGCATGTACAACAAACTGCTCTAATTTTTGACGACCTTCCATCTGAGTTTGACGATCAGAACGTAATTCCTTGATTTCTTCTGCTAATTTTGTTACCATAAAATCATTGAACTTACGTGCATTCTCACGTAAAGCAACTTTTGCTTTTACTCTGTCCTCATTCATAGCTTTACGCTCTTCATGAAATTCAGCAATCTCAGCTTGTAAGCCTACTGATACCATCTTGTCAAGGGCTTCAACCATTACATTTTTATCATGCTCGTACTTTCTTGCGTATTCTTCACGCAATTCAGCACGTACTTGCTCACGTGCCTCATTCAATTTTGACTCCCAAGCCTCGTTTATAGCACGACCTGTGTCTTCATTAATGATTCCGTTATCAAGCAATGGCTTAATAGCATCAAACATTTGTATGTTCCCCTTTATTGGTTAGTCCGTTTAACCCCGAACTCACGGGTATTATTAAAGTTGAAATCATTTTAATTTCAACTCCTTAATAAGGTTAACTACCGACTCTTTTAAATACTTTTGAACTTGTGCATCCTTGTCTAGTTTACTATCCTTTAAATTCTCTAAAACACGATTACCACCCTTCATGTTCCTTAATCCTTCATAGATAGCTTTTGGATATGCATTCGGTGCACTTGGCTGTGCTACTATATCAACCGTTACAATTTCAAAATCACTAACACGTCCATTCATGTCATTGACATTTCCACTACCACGACTAGATACACCTAACTTCACTCCACTCTCTAACATCGTAGAAACAAGATTTCCCATCGGTGTAGGTAAAATTTTTAACTTTCCATACCCATTAGGACCATCCATCCACATATTGACTATCATGTGGGATACACGATCTAAGTTTATCTTTAAATCATCAGGATGATCTACTTCACCTAAAACACTGTATCCCTCACTAATTTGCCCGTTTAATGTTTCTACTGCACGTTCAATTTCATCTACAGGATAAACACGTTCATTAGCATTCTTTACGCCACCTTGTATGAAAATACCCTTCATATAAAGTGCTTTAACTTTTTCATCACCCTCTTTAACAGATTCAACAATTAATCCCGCTCTGTCAAAAGTTAGATGTTCACGTAAATATGCCATTGTACTTAAATCCTTAGCGTACTACTTTTTTAACAGATTTTTTACTTTCTGCTACAGGACTACGCTTATCAGAAGCTGCATCTTTTGTTACAGGTTTTGGTGTTGATTCGCCCTTTTCATTGAAAGTCGCCCCAGGCGCATTCTTCGCACCACTCATTAAATCACCACCCTGCTTAATGTATCCCATATTGGCTTTTGGACTTGAAGGTACTGATTCATCACCACCTTGACTAAAATTTACGGGCTTAGCACCTGTTTGTACAACTTTAGGCTTTGTTAATGCAGGACTCTTGGTATTAGAACCATCATCACCCATCTTACCAAACTTATCATAAGTTGCACCACCAACTTGCTTAAGGCTTACAGCTTCAGCAACCATGCTCTCGCCTTCTTCCTCTTCACCTTCCTCTTCACCTTCCTCTTCGCCTTCCTCTTCGCCTTCTTCTTCATCACCTGAACCCATCATAGCTTCAAATTCAGCAATAAGTTCATCAAGCTTATCTTCTAAATCTTGAATATCACCTTTTGTTGCAGGTGCTTCTTCATCGCCCATGTCACCCATGTCACCCATACCACCCATGTCGTCACCACCGTCAATATCCGTATCAGTAGTAACAGCGTCAAAGTCCAAGTCTTCTTCTTCATCTTCTTCTTCACCCGCTTCCATCATGCCTGACATGCCTGATTCTTCTGTTTCAATCTCATCTAGAAGATCTTCTGACATATCTTCATTCATTTCTTCATCCATGAGATTTTCATAAATTTCCCGTGACTTCTCTACTACAATCTCGTGAAATAATTGTTCTGCTCGCTCTTGATCCTCATTGATGATGAGATCAATTAGCTTTTCAAATTTTGCTGTAGACATTTAATATATTCTCCTTAGGTAAATGGCTTGTGCTTCATTTATTTACCTAATATGCAAAAAAACACCGCTAAAAGTGCTATTTTTTTACGTTTTTGTTTTAAATATACGTTTTAGAGTGCACCTTCAGGTGCAGGAGGTGCATATTGCTTGCGAACTTTCTTAAGATTTTCTGCTTGTTCGTATGACCTAACTTCTTTCATCCTACGAATTTTATTGATAGCTGCTAATGTTAAACCCTTGGTTTTACGTGAATCACCCCAACGTGGTTGACTGTGATCATCTTCCACATCTTGCATTCCTTTTGGTGCTGCGTTATAAAATTCAAATAAGTGCATAACTTTATTTATACATTTGGTGGTGCAGGTGGTATAGCTGCCCCACCTGCTGCTTCAGGTCCTGCCACAGGTTCTGTAACTTCAGCAGGCTCACCTTCAATATCTTCTTCTGTATCCATATCTTCAGCAGTCTCAAGATCTTTTTCAATATCGCTTGTTGATATACCAATATTGCGCAAATCACTTCCTTTAGCTCCAATTTCTTCAGGTTTTGTACGTTCTTCTTCCCATAATTGTTCATTTTTCTTGATTTCTTCTTGTGATAAACCTAAAAATCTTTCTAAACAAAAACGAGTACTCATATAAGGCAACGCAGCCATAGTAGTGAACGTATTTACTCTTGCTGTATCTAACTCAGCCTGACGATAACTTGCAAAGTTTTGTGGTTCATTAAACTTTATATCAAATAATCCACTATCAATATTAAATCCACGCCAACGCAAAAATAATTTAAATTCTTCGCTCATCTTTCGTGCAATGTATCCCTGTAATCGTTCACAATATTTGTTAAAACGAAATTCCTGAATCATAGCAGTTCCTACTCTACCATCATTTAATGGTGTAGTTTGATCATCAGGACCTGTTGGCAAATATGAACTAGGAATACGTAAACCACGTGCTAAACGATTATTGAAATATTTTAAATCATCAATTTCACCTAGATTTTGTCCACCTGGGAGGACTTCGACACTACTTCCTCTACCCTCTGCAGTAGTTGGAAAGAAATAATCTTCATTGATTGATAATGGATTATAAGTTGCATCTAATACATTACTACCACCATGTACACTAGGTATTCTACGTTGATGTATCTCATCTTTGATACGATTAACAAATTGCATCGCTAAATGACTAGGCATATTACCTACGTCAATCTTAAATACCCTACGCTCAGGAGCACGTTGAACACGATAAATTAATATCGCATCCTCTAATAATTCTTTTTGTTTATATACTTTAAAGATATTTTCTAAAATGCTTTGTCCAAAAGGCCAATAACGATCTAAACCCTCTGTTAATGACAAATGCACAATATGCTTAGCATCGATTGCGCTTTCATTAATACCTAAACTAAAACGTGTACCTGTCGTACCATATGGTTCATTTGGTACAGTATATGAATATGGTGCACTATACCCCGCAGTAGGAGGTTGCGCTTGAAAATCCGTTGTGGTTTTCTCAGCTATGGTCAGATTCTGTAAATTTGGATTGATATCTTTAATAACATATTGTTCAGGTAACTTACCCTCAGTTTCATTGACAATAACTTTAATTACTTTTGTCATGTCAATCCAATATAATTTAAAGTTTTCAGGATCACGTACAAAAACTTGATCGCCATACTTTACTGTATTTCTAAAAATTTTAAATGTTCTAGTATCAAATTCGTTTAACTTACACCATTGTTGCAACTGTTTTTTAACTAAATCTACTTCAATATCTGTAGGATCATCATTCCATGTAATTTCAAATGGTGTACCATTTTGATCATTGGATTGTGTGCTAAATTCACTTAAAATATCTAAACATGCATTGATTTCAGGATCAACATCCATCATTTCATATTGATTGTATCGTTCTATACGATTAGGATGCCCTGTATAAACCTCAGGTAATCGACTTTGATAGTTACGAAACGCAAAATCATTATTCCACCCACCCGTAGGTTCTTGTCCCATGCCACCATTCCATGCTCCCGTATTATTATTACCACCACTTATTGGTGATAATGAACCATGAAAATTAGAAAATTTCTTTTTATAAGCCATTATGTATTTATATATTAGGTCTGTAAGTACAATAATTGATCACTCGCTATGCTATTATTTTCAGTCATTTTATCCTTCATGCCATCAATACCTGCTACTAATAAATCAGTTTGTCGATTTATAGCAGCAATCAATTCTTTTATTGGTAATAATTCTGCTAATTTATTATATAAATTAATTACTTCATCTTTTTCACTATAACGCAAACTATCTGTCATTGGATTGGCAGATAATCCACCTCCATACATTTTATTAATATCAGGTAGATTTACTTGTGGTTTTTGTGCTGGCACTGCTTGTTTTTCAGATGTTAATAAAGCAACTTGTACTTTTTGTGGTTCTACTTGTTTTTCGGGAGATGCCGCTGCAACTTGTGGTTTTTGTGCTGGCACTGCTTGTTTTTCAGGTGGAGCAGTTGCTACTTGTGGTTTTTGTGCTGGCACTGCTTGTTTTTCAGGTTTTACTGCTGCGATTTGAGTTTGTGGAGCAAAAGTTTTTTCTGCCCTTGCAGTAATATCAGCTAATTTTTTTACGTACTGTGGGTCAGTAGCATATCCTGTCTTACCCTGCTCTGCTATAGCTTCCGCTATATTTTCAGCACTTAATACCTTACTATATCGTTTATTTTCTTGTAAAAACTTAATATAATCAGCAGCAGATTCTTGCATACTACCATATTTTCTAAACGCAGCAGATTGTTTTACGTATTGTTGTTTCTTTTCATCCCATTCAGTAGTTTCTACAGTGTTACTAGGCTGACCTTTTTGTGCTTTTATCCCAAAATAATTTTCAGCACCTGCAGTAGATTTGCCATAACCTGTTTCTAATGCAGATTGTGACGCACCTAATTTTGCTATAACTTCTGCATTCTTTAATCCTGCTTTCTTGGCTTCGTCAAGCAAAGTTTTATACATCTTATCATAAAACTCTTTTTGTGTACCTTCAAATTGTTTTGCATCTGCTACAGATATAGTAGTAGATGCAGATTTACTTGTAGGTTCAGCAACACCTTCACGAGCAGGTTTAACTTGTTCCTCTAACTTTTTAGCATATTCTGCTGCTCTTATACCACGCTGTTCTTTTAAATCTTCTAAATATTTCTGCTCTGCCTTACGCACAACGTCTATATTTTTTGCATAATTACGCCCTTTTAAATCTTCTTCAGTTAGTTTTAACGATTCTAGGACCTTTTTTCTACGGCCCTCATAATCAGCAATTAATTTATCAACTTCTGCAACTTTTTCTTTTGCTGCAATTAATTCTTTATTTTGTTTTACCTCTTCTTTTAATGAACCCTCTTTAATTAAACGATCACGCTCTTCTTCAAGTGATAATGCACGTTGCGTTTCTAATGAAGCAATACGTTCACGGTCAAATTTTGTAGTACGTTCTAATTCTTTATTGTATATTTCTTGATACTTTTTACGTTGCTCCTCTGTTCCTGTCTCACCTTCTTTAATACCTGCTGCTCTCATCGCAGTTTTTTGAGCTTGCTGTTTTTGAAATTCTAAACTTTTTTTGGTCTCTTCTAATGAACTTTCAGCAGCTTGTACACGTCTTTTTGATTCCGCTGATGTACCCGCTTCAGCATCAATACCAACCATACGTAATATTTTTACAAAAGCATCACGCAACTTATTAGTGACTTGAATTAATTTTTCAAAAGCCCCAATAAGCGGTCCATTTGTCACTTGAATGACTTTTTCTAAGGCTTGTTGATTTTTTATAGCCATTTTGTTTTCATCAATTGCAATTTGACGTTCTTTTCCTGCACCTTCTGCAGCAATTTTATCTATGACATTTCTTGCTGTTTTTGCTGCATCCGCAGATTGTTTTTCTATAGTCGCAGATGCCTTCATTGCTTCACTTGATAAGCCTATCGCTTTTGCAAAATCATTACCCAAAATCGCTATAGCTTTTGAACCAAATCTTTCTCTTAATGAATTAACTGCCTCTGCAATTTCTTTACGTAACTGTTGTTCATCAATCGCACCACGATTATATGCTTGTGTGGCACGTTCAATTGCTCCATTTGTAAATGCATTAATTTCTGCTGCTCTTTCAGTAACTACTCCACCTGCATTCGTTACTTCTTTAATTACCTGCCCAATTCCATCACCAAACTGATTTGTTACCGTAGTTAATTTATCAAAACGTTCTAAAGCTTTGTCATCCCCACTAGCAGCAATTTCACGGCGTTTCATGAAATAAGCTTCATCTTGCATTGCTCTTTCACGTATAGCCATTTGCTCATCACGTGAAATACCTGTTAATTCACTTAGTTCAGTTAACGTTTTTAAATATTGATTGGTTTGTTTGTTTAACTCCGAATTACTTTTACCAACAGCTTGACCTGATTGTATAGCTAATTGCGTAGCTTTTGCCCATGATTTAAAATATGTTTGACTATTATAACCAAGTCTGCGTAATTCATCTTCAATAGGTGCACCAATATTTGCACCAAAAGCATCCGCTAATTGTCCACGACCTTGACCTACTGTACCTCCAAGCGCAACAATCTCCTTGGACATACCTTTCATACTATCTACAAATAATCCACCATCATTCTTTACTGTTAATCCAAATTTATGTACATCTTGTGTGATAGACTGTATACCATTACCAAACTCATCTAATCTTAATGCACCAAATTCACTTAACGATTCATATAATTTATTACTTGCTTCAATTTGCTCTAATTGCGCACCAAATAATTTACCTAATGCTCCAACAACTAAACCTACCACTTTGAGTAACGGACCGCCAAAAATTAATAACAACGCACTTACTGCAGTTGTAAGGTTTTCAACTACACCTGTATATTTTGACATTCCCCTACTAGAATCAAATATAGCTTTGCCTAATTGTTCAAATGCAGCAATTGTGGATTCTACTGCACGCTCAAGATGAATTGCTTTATTACGCTCCTGTTGTGCTGCTTTATTAGTAGCCTTTTCAATTTCTTCTATAGCTTTTTGATTGGCCTCGTAAGCTTTGTACTGATCTTGAATACTAGCATTTAATCTATTAATAGTAGCACGACTAGAATCTACTGCACCTGATTGTTGTCGTATTGCTTGATTTGCACGTCTTATAGCTTCAAAATTATCATTACTTGCATCAGTATTTTTTTTTGCTGCTGCAGTTTGATTTTGAGTAGCAGAAGCACTTGCACTAGCTCGTGCTGCAGCAGACGAGGTAATAGCAGCTAATTCGTTAAATTTCTCATTTAACTGTTGTATTATATCAGGATCAAGTTGATCTGCCATTTTTTATATCATATTTTTTTAAGATTAAATATATTTATCCAACAATATATATGGAGATTTTAACCAAATGATGGAAAATAACCCACTTAAGCAGTATTTTCGCAGACCTGCGATACATATTAGATTACCAAGTAAGTTTAATTACACGCCTGATATTATAGAATTTCCTCCTACAGGAGAATTACCTGTATATCCAATGACAGCTAATGATGAAATTACTTCACGTACTCCTGATGCACTTTTTAATGGATCAGCAGTAGTATCAATTATTAAAAGTTGTGTCCCATCCATTAAAAATCCATGGAAAATTATTAATAGTGATATTGAAACTATACTTATTGCTATAAAAATTGCTACTACAGGTGACGAAATGGATGTTGATACTAGCTGCCCTAGTTGTAGTGAAACAATGAGATTTGGAGTAAATCTTTCACAATTATTAAGTGGTATTAGTGTTGGAGATTATAATAAAGAACTTATGCTAGGTGATCTTTCAGTTAAATTCAATGAAGTAACATATCAACAAAACAACGCAAATAATACTGAACAATTTGAAATTCAACGTGGTTTAGCACAACTTGATTCATTTGAAAATGGTGAAGCTAAAAATAAAGCAGCAAGTGAATTATTAGCTAAAATGAATGAATTAAGTCAAAAAATTCTTGGTAAAAGTATTCAATATATAAAAACTCCTGAAACAACGGTAACTGATCAAAATTTTATTCTAGATTTTTTACAAAATTGTGATAAAAAAATGTATGATAAAATTCGTGATAAAAGTATTGAATTACGAGATAGTAGTTCAAGTAAACCACTTCAATTTAAATGTATTAATTGTAAACACGAATATAAACAAACCGTTGCATTTAATGTTACCGATTTTTTCGACTAAAGCTTCTCTATTTGTCACAAGATGACATAGAGAAGCTAGTAAAATCACTTGACGAAGAAGTAAAAAATATTAAATCTAATGCATTGCGTTTGTCTTGGTATATGCGTGGATCACTATCGTATACTGATGCAATGAATTTATCACCCACAGAAACACAACTAATTAACCAACTTATAGATGATAATTTAGAAACCACAAAAAAAAGTGGTTTACCTTTCTTTTAAAAATTTTTTATTTGAAACTTACATTGAATTTTTTGTTGATAATGCCTTAATATCATCCTTGCTTTTCTTTAAAGATGACTTTGGTCTATCGACCTGCAGTCATCTATTTTTGTTTTTTCTCATAAATTCGAAAAAACAAAAATCTTTTTTTCTTTTTTTATTTTTTAAACTCAATGTGTTGAAAACCATGGGGGGTAATAAAGCCATTAATAGGTGGGGGGATTTTCAGCACATCATTTGTATTAGGGGGGTTCTATCAAATGCCTTTAATCAGCGACGCTCAAAATAATAAAAAGTTATAATAATTGGTTGTTGCTTAACGCAAAAAAAGGGGTAAATATAAAATTAATAATTTATATTGTCCCTTTTTGTTTGTTTGCCAACGCCCACATTACGTGGATAGGGTTCACTTCATATATTTTATTCAGGTAGGTTTGACTATATCACCCCAAAACTTGTTACTAACAAGAAATATATCGTATACATCAGTGGTATTTTATACCCGTTATAAACCGCAGTGAATTAATTTATAACCTGATTCTGACCCTTTGCCCATATTATTATGATCAGACACTTAGTACATTACTACATACTCCAACTCATTTCTCAATGAATTCAACTATTACGACAATGGAAATGTGACATGCGAGCACCCATTTAAAGCATCCTCCTTGAGGGTAGTCCATTGAAGCCACTGTAGAACGGCAGTGATTCAGGCATTGACCAACGTTCATTGATATACCTTCGTTGCGTTACAGGTCATGCAACCAAACCTATTGTTCTATGATTTTGAGACCTTAGAGTAGACCTAAGTATTATTTTTGGAGAGAGTTTTGAAGAGACCTGAGTTTAATTTAAAAAAATGTTCTAATTCTGAGATAATCCATGAACCATATATATCACTATGATATACTAAGTAATTGTTCATTTTCCATTTATGTTTTTGTTCTACTGCAATATAACGACCTTTACGATTGAATTTCATAAAAAGAACGTTCAAATCATCCTTATCACTTACATCCATCAATTGATCTAACCAATCATCTAATAATTTACATGTAGTTAGAATTTGATAGAACGGAAAATCTGCATAGTTTTTGCATTCTATATTTAATAATTGAAACGATTCCCCAGGAATTATATCTCCCTTAAAACTGCGAACCTGTCCCTCATGCAAATAAGATTTCCTATCTTTGTTAATACCACCAATAAATGCTCCACTATTTGGAACACGTACAAAAGACTCATTATATAGATCGGACAAATATTTTGCAATATCCCTCTCAAATGAACTTCCTTTAATTTTACTAGCAGATGGCATATATTTTACTTATATCTTTATATCGGCAACGCAAATTTTTCATTGACATTAGAGTAACGAGTAAAACCACCCTCTTTAATCACATGTAATACGTTATTAACACGACTTACCAATTCATCACGATGTGAGATTAACCATACCGATTTATCTCTACGTCTACCTAATTCTTTAAACAATCCAATGGCATTTTCTACACCGACCGTATCTAATCCATTGTCAATCATTTCATCAATAAACAATAAATTGATACTATGATACAGGTTTTCCCATACATCACGGAAAGCAAATGATAGTGATAGTATCAAACGAGTGCTTTCACCACGACTAAAATTGCCATAACTTAAATCACGACCTAGCTCTGTAATTTCTACACTAAGATCATTTTGAAACTTAACACGATGAGGTAAACCCATTTTATCCAAATAATTACCTAAACGAGTATTCAAATAACTTAAATTTTGTTCAATAATCTTCTTACGAACAAAAGATTTCTTATTTGTTAACAAGTCTAACAAGTATTCTTGATGCTTTAATACCTTAGTTAAATCATTTAACGTGCCAAAATTAACCTCAACAAGACTATTATTTTGCATATCATTGATTTGGTCAGCATAAGGATCAAACTCATCAACACGCTTTTCTAAGGCTTGCTCTAACTTTTCAACCGTACTTTGATGTTTTAATGCTTCTTCTAAATTTTTATAGATAATAGTTGGTTTTGTTCCGATATCACCAATCTTACTAACAACTATATTGTATTGTTGTTCAAGTGCTGTAATATCCTTTTCATATAATTTTTTAGCTTGGTCAATAGTTTCTAACAACTTTTTTGATTTTTCATCCAACGAATCTATGGTAGACTTGTGATTAATCGCTTCTTCCAAAGTTTTATACACTACAGTAGGAGTTAATGGTATATCACCAATTTCTTTAAGAATAGTTTCATATTCTGCGTATTGTGTTTGTGCAGTATCATATTCTACCTTAAGTTCTTCTAGCTTAGTTTCTTTATCCTCTATAACAATTTTAAGGCTATTATCATGAAAATCTTGACCACATGCATAACATTTGTGGTCATATAACTTAACTAGTTCTCCATTAATATCATCAATAGCTTTTTTTAAACGTATACAAGTAGCATTAGCGTTTGTAAATAATTTCTTTGTATTATCACGTTTAATTGTTTTTTCCCTAATTTCAGAAATAATTTTTAAGTTTGAAATTTCGATATGAATGTCAATATTCTGTAAATTATTCATTTGTGTACTGATAGCACTACTTTCTTTCCGATTTGACACAACAGTTTCATTGTATCGGTTAGTAAGTTTAGACAGCTCAGTATCATAATGATTTTTAGCATTGGTTAATGTTGTTTGTTTTTCATTATAAATCACTAAAGAACGATGCGCACTAATTTCTTGATCAATATCAATTTTGTATAATTCAATTAATTGATTCGTATAATTGGTAATATCTTCATTCTTTTTTGTAGTCCAAAGTGTTTGTCTACGCTTAAGATTATCAATTTGTTCTTGGATTTTTGTATTGGCATCTTGCACACTACGTATCTTAAATTCCTCTTTTTGAATTTGTTCTTTTACGTTACGATTGAGTTCTTTAATACCTTCAGCTTTTTCACTAAGCAAGGTAATACCAAGCAATTGTTCAATAATTTCACGTTGATCTGCTGCTTTAAGTGCTAAAAATGGTTCATTATAGGTGTTTAATGCAACAATATGCTTAAACATTTCAGCAGAAATGCCTATCATAGACTCGATTTTAGCTTGGGTTTCTTTACTTTCACCTTGACTTTCGCTATCATCTTCATCAAATTCTTGTTCGGAATTGTCTACATAGAACTTCAATATATTAGGTTTTCGCCCACGTTCAATACGATATTCTTTGCCATTGATATCAAAATCAACGGTAACGAGCATACCTTTACCATTAGTAAGGTTAATTAGATTATCTTTTTTGATATTATTAAGAACTGAACCGTATAGAGCATAGCTAAGTGCTTGTACAATAGTGGATTTTCCTGTGCCATTACGTGCACCATCTCCACCTAAATCACGATTTTCACCAAGAATAAGAGTTAAATCGTTGCGATTGAAGTTAATTTTTTGTGTAACATTGCCTACTGATAGGAAGTTTTTAATGGTTAATTCTTTTATAACGATCATAAATTTCTGTAAATGTTAAGTAGCAGTTGCTTATCATAAGCACCTGCTTCAAGTTGTTCAATTTGTGACAATACAATAGTATCAACACTCTCAAATTGTAAGTTTACTTGATCTGTGGTATCAGTTTCAATGTCAACACGTTGTGGAATTAAGGTCATTTCTCTTAAATTATATTCTTTCATAATAGTTTCCTTGATTGAACTTGATTCTTCGTAATTGATTTCACGATCAATTTGTATTTTTACGCTTGTATTAGGTAACAGTAATTTATCAGGGTTATCCAAAATTTCTGATAAAGTATACGAACGAAATTTAGGTTGATTATCCCAAGAACGAAATTGTGGTTCTTTACCCCATTCTAGTATCATCATACCACGATCATCATCATTTACATCACTATAGTTATGCGGAAATGCGTTACCAATATATGTTACGTTTCCTTTTGTTTGTCTTTTATGAAAATGTCCTGTGAAAACATGCCCAAATTGTAATACGTGATTACGGTTGATTTCACCGTGATCGGGCATTTCAACCATAGCATTCATATAAAATGATGGTAGTTCAAAGTGACCAAACAGGTATTTTGCGTTTAGGGTTTGTATTTTTTTATAATCTTCCCCAATAAGCCAGGGAGCAATGACACAATCGCCATCAATAACCCAATCGTTACAAATACGAATTCTTTTAAGGTGCTTAGCCCATTCAACACTCTGTACGTCACGACGATCTCGATAATAAAGGTCATGATTACCAACAATAAAATAAACGCAGTCAAACGATTCATTTAATTTTTCCAATGCATTTAAGCTGTAATTTAGGGTAAGAACGTTGACTGTGGCACGATTATGATGCCAATCTCCAAGAAAGAAACAGGTTTCACACCCTTCTTTCTTGGCAGTTTTTATAAACCAATCAACGAATTGTATGCAGTCCTCATTGTGTTGGATGCTGTTATTACGCATTCCAAAATGTATATCAGTGAAAACTGCTGCCTTTTTAAATAATTTACTCATTCATAGAATGTATAACAGCGTAAATACTAAAGTCAAATTATTAGGATTCTTCCGCAAATTGTCTTGACCAACTTGGGTTTAGACCGTTAGTCTCTAAAATATCATCACGAATGCCTTGATTTTTCTTTTCTGTATTCAATACACGACAGAATGAATTAGTAATTGCTGCTGTATAATAAGCAAAAGGATTGCTTGATTTAGCCTCATTAAATCGTAACCCAACATAAGTTAATTGTAAAATAGCCGCACCACGCATTTCGTCATTATAAGTATTACCTGTTAAGAAAATTGTGCCATTCCTTCTAGCAATAAAGCATCCATATTCTGTTTCAGGACACCATACAATGTCATTATATGGTACTGTAGGTGTATTAGGATGAGCAGTTTTGCCTTTACCAATATAGTTTTTGCCGCTTTGTTTACCACCATTCAAGCTAATATTTTCAAATCTTGTTGTATTTTTCCTATTTGAAAATATGTTTACAGTATATGAACTAGTGGGTTTACCGTATGAAACATGGTTTCGTAGGTGATAATTCGACCTTAATCCAACCATGGTGCATAGTGTTTGAAACATATCGATGTGAGCTTTGTTCTTTTGTACATATCGTAAATTTTGTTTTTTAGTTCCTGTGCGCCAACCATCACCATCTATCATAGTATGTAATAAGGTTAGTCTTTGCTCATAGGTAAGTTTTAACAAAAATTCCATGGTAAGGTTTTTTTGTGGTGCAATTTCAGCTATTTTTTTGGAAGATTCTGTATTAATTCTAAAACAAATATTATTTTTTCTCATTCTTTCACTAAAATTAATATCCAAACTTTCTAGTAACTTACGTATTCGATTAGCTTTTTTCCCATTATTTTGATAGATACTGATATGTTTAATTGTTTTATTTGGATAATAGTCATAAGAACCTTCAGTAACAACCCAACCAATAATTTCTACTAAACTATTATTAATTGTTGGAATAGTACAATCCTCCAATGGTTGACCCATAAGAACGACTTTATCATGTTCTAAAACATGTTCAACTTTTTTAAGACCATTTTTAGTAACAAGTTTGTGCTCAGGTGTCATGAGTGAATCTAAACCCGTTGCAGTCATATAATGCATTAATCCATTATATTGACCCCTATATATTGATGTAATTGATGACCATACTAATTTATTTTCATTATATGATAAAATTTTGTCATCTTCATTGATTTGATCATAGGATAACCAACCACGTTGTGTTAATGCTTCAGTAGTTTTATCTACGCAGTAACCACGCCAATTGAACCTCATAGCATATTTTTCACATAGCATGAGGTACATTTTGGCTAGTTTGTTAGTAAGTTGACCTTTATCTTTATCAAAATGGCCTGTATAGATGTCACCTTTCCAATGAGATTTACCTACACAATACATTTGTCCCCCTACTACTGCGTACTTAAAATGTTGAAATGGTGGGAAATTGACACGAACATGGATCATATCTGACATGCCCATTTCTTTGTTTAATTTTGGATCATCTAAGTCATCATATATTTGATCTTCTTCAATTTCAAATTCAAACAATTCTTTTGCAGATTTTTTCTTGTCAATTTTTCTAGGTTGTTTAGGGGCTAATGGTATATGATCCCACGTCATAATTCTAAAAACTAGATCATTATGTTCTATTGTAGTAGGATCTATTTTTGTTCCATTTTCAATACTTAAACGATAAGCACGATTTTCTTTTGCTTTTTGTATAATATCAGGTCTAAGTGCAATTTTTAGACTATCTTCTAGTGAAACACCTTCTTCATAATCAATTATATAATCATATTGGTGATCTTGTGGTTCTATAAAACTGCAATAAGTATTTTTACTTAAGTGAATCTCTTTGAGAATATCCTTATTATTAAGGTAATTTAGGGGTCTTTTAATGACTGTCATAATGCTCCGTAGTTATAATACCTATAATGTTACATAATATTAACAAAAAAATCAATATATTAGGATTTATTAGGTAAAAATGGCACTTTTATTTAGTCATAAATATAAAAATAAGGGTATTACTATGGCAGATGAACAAGCAAGCAATAATGTTTCAACTACTAATGAAATTAAAACTATTACTCAGAAGGAATTTAATAATTTATTTGTTGATATATCAAGAAATATATTATCTAGAACTGATTTTGATGGGGCGGGGGGGGAATTTGGTGGTTTAACTGATGAAAGAATTAAAAAAATTGTAACTGAAAGCTTAAAGGCGCATCCCGATAAGCCAGGATATGTTGCAAGTGACATTCTTTTCGAAGTACGACATCCATATGGATCATTATATGGAGCTAATGTTGAAGACCTATCAAGAGCATTGGGATATACTCCAACAGAAGTAGTAACATTTTTAGCACAGGCAGATAATGATGATGGAAAATATTATGTTGATACAGTTAACAAGACAATTGCCCCAGGCGGCGGTGGCGTAGATCCTAATTATTGGGACAAATATGCATTTTGGAAAAATCAGGTACAAAATAAGGAAATAAAAATTGTTGATGAACCACCACCTTCTCCACCTCCTCCGACTCAGCCCCCAATAAGCAATAATACAACAATCAATGACAATAATTCGAATCAAGCAAGCAACAATGTTTCAACTACTGCAACGATTGCTGCTATACAAAATCAAAATAGCAGCAGTACCGCTACGAGTAATACTCCTTTGGCATTTACAACTTCTCAAACTTTAAACGCAGTTTGGGGGCAGGACTTTTCGATTGATGTATCAAGTATAGGTGGGCAACCTCCTTATAATTTTACTTTTGATAGAAATGACAGGTCACCTGGCGGATTTGAGGGTTTGGTTAACCTTAATCTCACCTATAATCCAGGCAGCAACAACGCTACTTTTTATGGAAAAGTAGGTAGTACTAGTCTAGCCGTTCCCAATGCTGCCCTTCCTACTACTATAATTATAACAGATGCAAATGGAAACACAACATCTAAAACATTTAATGTAAATTTTACTGAATATACTCTTCCGCCCGAAGAACAACGTTTTATTAATAATGGTGGAAGTCGTATATATGATATTAATACTTCAGTAGGTTTTTATTTTGAACGTAAAGGAGGATCTTTTACACATGTTCCTAGTGATTGGGGTACATATACTCTTGCTCAAAAAGCTCAATGGATCAAAGATAATGGTATAACTAATTTAGAAATTCTTTCGAGTGGATTTCCTACAAGTACAATCACTCAGTTGGAAAATGCATATAACGAAGAAGCATTGGTACGTTATTCTTCAGCACCAACCATAGATCAAAAGGAGGATGTATATTATTCAGAAATCTTGGATGATGTTTTTGACTATAGTCTTAGTGAGCCAAGTTTCTTTATTACAGAACCACCTGATATAAGCGGGGCAGATGATATATCAAATGCAATGGCTGATGCACAAAGACGTGATGATGAAGCTAACGCTTTACGTGAAGCAGAGGGTTTTCTGCCAACCGCCGCAGGCGCATCTATAGCAGTAACCGCATCCCCTAATACGGATCAATTTGTAGGTGATAGTAAAAACAGTAATCAATCAGCATCAGTAAAATTTGAAAAAGCAATTGATTGGCGTGTTCGTATAAGTCTTGCTCCAAGTGCGCCATATTTTTATAATATTGCAGAACAAACAGACATACTTTGGCCTTTAAAATCTACAAATGGGGTAATATTTCCTTATACGCCTCAAGTAAGTTTATCATATTCAGCTAATTATGATGCCACTGAACCTACTCATAGTAATTACAAAATCTTTAGTTATCGTGGTAGCTCAGTAAGTGATATAAGTATTAATGCAGATTTTACTGCACAAAATATAGCAGAAGCAGCATATTTGCGAGCAGTAATACATTTTTTCCGCAGTGCATCAAAAATGTTTTATGGACAAGATCAATCACCAAAGGCAGGAATTCCTCCACCGTTATTGTATTTAAGTGGTTTTGGTGAATATCAATTTGATAATCATCCTATGGTATTGGCACAATTTCAATATACATTACCTGCTGATGTTGATTATATTATGGCAGGTGATATAACACAAACTATTGTACAAGGTAATCAACAAGTAAATGCACCTGCATCTTCAAGTAATCCAATTCTTTCGCAGGTAAATCGATTACAAGCTAATCGTTTAGCAAAAGGTGGACTTAATACGCCACCAATTTTTAAAAATGTGGTGACAGGTGAAACAACAAGAATTCCAACTAAAATGAGTATGAGTTTAACTTTTCATCCTATTGTAACAAGAAGAATGGTCAGTAATAAATTTAGTTTGAAAGATTATGCAACAGGTAAATTATTAAATGGAAGTAAAAATGCAGGTTATGGTGGAGGAGTTTGGTAAATGAAATATCCATCAACAAGTCCGTATTATATTACAAATATTGTTAACAACAATTACTTAGATGTTATGACTAATAGAGCAATACCAAAAAATCCATCTGATTTATATTGGCAAATAGGTCCTACCTATCATTTGCGACCTGATTTATTAGCTTATGATTTATATGATGATCCAAAATTATGGTGGGTATTCGCACAACGTAATCCAAATAAATTAATTAATCCATTATTTGATTTTGTGCAAGGAATTTATATTTACTTACCAACAGCGGAAACATTAAAAGCGGTATTAGGATTATAATGAGTTCAATTACAATAAATGGTTTTAATTTTTCACTTTCTGCTTCAGGAAGAGTTATATTAACAGGTACAAAACGATCTATAGATCTTGGATCTATTAGTAATTTTTCAACTGCGACATTTATAAGTGGATTTAAAGGATCCCCATCAGCCGAAGGTTCAGAAGAGGCATTAACAAATATTGCTAATAATAATATTAGTGAAATATTAGCTGCCTTACAACCTAAACCCAAAGAAGATCCTGCTCCACCTGCAACTGAACCAAAACCTGTTACGGAACCAACGCCACCTGAATCTTCAACAGTTACAGAAGGTGAAACAGGTGATACTGTAGATCAAGATGAACCATCATCAACCGCATCAGATGATGATAATAAAGAAAACAAACCTAGTCAACAAGGTGTCGCTACAGGTGTTAATAATCCAAGTGGTGATGGTGTTACACAAAATACTACAAATACAGGATCTGCTAACCAAACTGTAACAATTCGTGCACCTGCAGGTGATGATAGTACGATACCTGGTCGTCGGCAATTTAATCCACTAAGTATGTTATCTAGTTATACTTATAATATAACATGGTATATGGCAAATCCTGATGCAATAACAAATCTACAAGAATCACAATTTAGAAATATTAATACAATGCTTCCAACTAGTTCAGGATCAAAACCACAAGCGTATATTATTGCTCAAAGTGCAGGGGTTGGTAATCCTGCCCTTCGTGCCCCAGGCATGATCTACGACTACTATATCGATGACTTAAGTTTTAAGACAATTTTAATGATCCCAGGAGGACCTGCGAGTGGGATGAATTTTGAATTTAAAATTATAGAACCTAATAGTTTTTCATTACCCACTAAATTAGTACAAGCTGTACAAAATTTGTACCAAAACAGTCAAATTTTAAATAATAGAAATCCAAACAAAACACCAAATCCATTAGATCAACATTTTGTTTTAGCTGTAAGATTTTATGGTTATGATGAAAATGGAGCATTAGTTGATTCTAAAAAGTTTAGCCCTAATGAAACAATGGGCACTACACCTGATGCAATTTTTGAAAGATTTTATGTTATAAAAATCACTGAATTTAAATTTAAATTAGATGGTAAAGCAACTGTTTACAATATTAAAGCTGCTCCAATGTCAATTAGTGTAGCTTATGGATCAAAACGTGGCATTGTTCCTACTACTATATCATGTAAAGGCAGCACTGTAAATCAGATATTAACAGGAACAAATGGTTTAGTTACACAATTAAACAGTATACAAGAGTCTTTAAAGGGTTCTAATGTCATTGATGAGGTAGATCGTTATTTTATCAAATTTGAAAACGGTAGTGATATTTTAAATTCAAAATTAAAAATATCTATACTAGATAAAACAAATACAGTGACTTCAGATGTAGATGTTAGTTATGAAAGTAATGTACAAGAATCTCAAAACACTATAGGAATATCAACTGCAACCAATGTTCCGATATCACCAACTCCAATACTAAGTGCTATTGATCAAATTATTAGACAAAGTGATTATGTCATAAACGCAATCAATCAAGTTAATACTCCATCTGAAGATGAAGGTGAGACTGAAAATCAAGCTTCAACTAAAAATTTAAATTGGTATCATGTTAATCCATATGTAAAACCTCGTGCTTGGGACGCTAAACGTAAAGATTGGGCATATGACATAACTTATCAAATTCACGAATTTAAAATTCCTTATGTACGTAGTCCTTATGTAGGTGCTAGGGCACAATATACGGGTGCACACAAAAAATATGAGTATTGGTTAACAGGAAAAAATAGTGAAATAATCAGTTATGAGCAAAATTATAGTGGATTATTTTATTTGTTACTAGCACAAACAACAGGGCAAGATAAGACTAATAGTAATAATTTAGGTAGTGCACCTATTTCAGCGTTGGGCGGTCCTGATGCTCCTATTGATAGCAGTGGAGGTGGGATTACAGGAAGCCAAACTGCTCAAATAGCTACTGCGTTAACAAGTCCAAAAGATCAAGTTGAATTTAAAGCAACTATTTTAGGAGATCCTGATTATCTTACTCAATCTGTTGGAACTGATACATTAAATGAAAATTTTTATAAAAAATTTAGTGTATATAGCTATGATGGTTATACTATAAATCCAAATGGAGGTCAAGTCTTTGTAGAAATATCATTTAAAGAAGCAGTAGATTATAACGCAATATTAAATCCAAGAAATAGTTCGGTGCAATACTCAGAAGAAAATGGATTGATGGGATTAAATGCTAGTATAGGTTTTTATAATTCAAAACAATTTAGTGATGAAGCAGTAGATAGTGATTCTTTAGTTTATATGCTACGCCATGTTACTAGTAATTTTTCTCGTGGAAAATTTACTCAGGATTTAAACGGTGTTCTAATCGACCCAGGAGCCTTTTTTAAATCTAACTCCAAAGCAACCCCAAATAACACTAATCCTAGGGAAACTTCACAAGCAAATGCTGTTAATAACAATAATAAAACAGGTGATCTAAAACCTGCTCCAACTCCTACTTGGCAACCTCCTTATGATTTTGCTGTTCAATCTACCCCTAATTTAAATAATCAAGCATTTAATGATGATGCTGTAATACAAAATGAAAATTCAAGATTATTGGCAAGAGTTCCGCCACCTGATTCAACAAGAGAACCACCAACATTTCCGTAAAGATAAAATACTATGGCAGCAAATAATTTACCAAAAGCAAGAGGAACACCTGCTCAATTAAAAACAGATCGTGGTGGTGCTTCATTAATAAGAGAGCCACGAATTGGCATTGTAAAAGATAGTATTGATGCATGTAGAACAGGAATTTTAAAAGTTTGGATATCAGGAATACAACAAAGTAATAACCCTGAAGATAGCGCAAGTTGGATTCCTGTTAGATATTTAAGCCCATTTTATGGGTATCTTGACTCCTACTCCCCAAGCGACACCGCAGGTGATTTTAAAAACAATCCACAAAGTTATGGTTTTTGGGCTACACCACCTGATATAGGAACAGAAGTAATTTGCTTATTTGTTAATGGTTTTATAAATCAAGGATATTATATAGGATGCATACCAAAAGTAGAGGTGCATAATATGGTTCCTGCGGTGGCTCCTGGGTCGAGTAGGGTTGTACCTAATAAAACAGAATCTACATCTTATGGTGGTGCAGATATTTTACCTGTTTCAGAAATTAATACTAATAATTCAGGTATTAATGACAGTGCAGTATTTTATGAAGAACCAAGACCTGTACATTCTTATCAGGCAGCAATTTTGTTCCAACAGGGTTTGATTAGGGATAGCACTCGTGGTGTTATATCAAGTAGCACATACCGTGAAACTCCAAGCAGAGTATTTGGCATCAGCACCCCAGGTGGCGAAATCTACGAGGGTGGTTTTAATAATCAAACGATTAAAAATGCAATAAAGGATGAAAAAAATCCTAAAAAGTTTAAAGTTATAGGTAGAACAGGTGGTCATTCGTTAGTAATGGATGATGGTGACATCGAAGGAAATAATCAACTTATTCGTTTGCGTAGTGCAGGTGGTCATCAAATTACTATGAGTGATGATGGACAAACATTGTTTTTAATGCATAGTAATGGTCAAAGTTGGATAGAAATGAATAGTGAAGGTGCAATTGATGTATTTTCTACCAACAGTTTTAACGTGCGTACATTAGGTGATTTAAATTTTCATGCTGATCAACATATTAACATGCATGCAGGCAAAGATTTTCGTATAAGAGCAAATACTATTGGTATAGAATCAGAAACGACTATTACAAATCGTGCAGGTACTGATTTTAATTCAAGTGCGGGTAACAAATACACAGTGTACGCTAACGATAGCGTGGCATTACAAAGTAAAGGAGAAGCAAATTTATATAGTAACGGAGCGGATGTTGTAATAAAAGGGAAAAATATTCAATTAAATACTCGTAATCCTTCTGTAATAGCAAAAGATGTAGAAGAAAATAAACCAAAAAATTATCCTGATACGATCTATTCTACTGAAAAAGGATGGATCAACACCCCAGGCAAACTCCAAAGCATTACCACCCGTGTAACAAGCCATTATCCTATGCCTGAAACCAATGGTACTACAGGGGGAGTTTCAGTAAAATCTAGTTTAGTTGCGGCAAAAGCAGCTCCCGAAGCTCCACCTAAAACACAAGCTTTACAAAATGCTGTACCATCTTCACCTAAAACACCTGCTACAACATCGACTGCTGCAGCTAATGCGAATATTAATATCGGAACAAAGAATGTTTTGCCAAATAATACTAATTTAACATTAATTGCTCAACAGGCTACAAATAATTCATTTTTAAGTAATGCTGCTGCTACTGCAAATGGATTGGTTGGTGCAAAGGTTTCATCTTTAACACAAATGGCTGAAAGCGGCGTAATTAAACCAGGCAGCAACATCATAGCTCAAAGAAAACTTGACGCAGGATTCCCTGAATCAGTTGCTTTATCAAATAGTATTTTGACAGGTTCTCAAGGAGCACAAAGTGCACAACAATTTCTTAATAATTCTTCTGCACAAGTAGGAGCATTTGTAAATACTTTAAATAAAAGTGTTGTACAATTACAAAATACAGGGGCAATTTCTCCGAATTTAAATGTCACTCAAGTAACAGGTTTGGCAATGGCAACAGCAAATCAAGGTATTGGTACAGTTACTAAAGCACTTAATGGTAATACAGCTTCACTTGCTAAGATCAGTAATGATGTTGCTAGTGGAAATTTTGCAGGTAGTTTAGCAGATAAAGCACTTAATGGGATGACAGGAGTTGCTTCAAGTATCAATAATGCAGTATCAGGAACAGTAAATGCGGTAAGTAGTGCAATTAAAGGGGCAGCAAATAATTTACAATCATTGGCTGAACAAGCTTTTCGTGGTATAGAAGCTTCATTTACTAACTTAAAAGCAGGAGAACCAAATGTTTTAGGTGGTGGTGAACCTGCATTACCTTTAGGAGTAAATACAAAAGCAATTGCAAATATTGAATTTTTATACAAAGATGTTAGAGAAAAATTACAAATTTACTACGCTGATAAAACACCTGAAAACAAAGCAGCGTGGGATGAAGCAGGCCAAAAATTAAAACAAGCTTTAGCACAAATTGAAAAAGAACAACAATCTAATGTAGCTTCATCAACAGGAAGTGTAGATGCTTCAATAGTTAAAGGTGCGGTAGGTGGTTCATTAAATGCACAAAATATGCAAGCAATATCAAATAAAATAACAAGTGGCGCAGCCATGGTAGCAACGACTGCAAATAGTGGGTCAAATGCGATACCTGGGGGAGTGGGTTCTGTAGTAAATACGATAACAAATTCTGTTACAGGAAAAGATACATCTAATATAGTTAATAAAATAGTATCAACAGTTGGCACTAATGCATCTTCTTTAGTTTCGTCTGCAGCAAAATCTGCAAATGGACTAGTTCAAGCTGTAACAGGAGCAGTGACAAATACTTTTAAAAATTTAGCAGGCAATGTAAGTAATATTCCATCGGCGGTGAATGCATCAAAAGCATCGATTAGTGCGGTTGGAGAAAATTTACAAAAAGCAGCAGGTGGGGTAAATGGTCAGATTTTGACAAAAGTAGGATCATTAGCATCTATTAATTCAGAATTGAAAACACCAATTATAGCTACGGGAACTTTTAATAGTGCTGCAATAATTGCAAAATCAGGATCATTAGTAGGCGATGCCAAAATACCTGCTCCTGTTTTTGCGGTAGGTCCGAAAACTCCTGAAGAGCCTAATCAACAACAAATAGCAATTGAAGAAGCAGGTAGACGAGTACAAGAAGAAACAGCAAAAACTAAAGAATTAATTTTATACCGCCAAAAAATAATTGAAAATTATCAAGAAGGAAAAATTGATAAGGCAGCATATCTAAGATTAAACCAACAATGGATAGAAAAAGCAGATATGAGATTAAAAAGTCTACAAGAAGCTGAAGCAGCATATGCAACATTGTTAAAGCAAGAATCTGCAGGTGAAAATGCAACTTAAAGAGAACATAAATACTATATTATGGCTACATATTACGGATTTTCAACTCAAGAACTTGGATTATTAACTAGATTTACTGAGCCTGGTAAATTTGGGGGCGTTGCAGGAATAACTCGACCTGTTCCAATTACTAAAAAATTTACTTTAACTGATGAAAATTTAATAATTCGTGACCTATTGAATGCCTTTAATATTAAACAGGGAGATAAAGTTGGTCAACCTGCTTATGGTTCTACACTATGGGGATTTTTATTTGAACCAAATAGTACTATTGTTTTGGGTCAAATTGAAGATGAAGTACGCAGAATAATTTCACAAGATCCAAGAATTATTTTAGGATCAGTTTATATTAATAATCAAGAGAATGGCATTTTATTAGAGCTTGAAATTGCATTTACTCCATTTAATAATCCTGTAAATCTTGCTGTGCTTTTAGATAGAAGTACAGGGCAAGCGAGCACTGTATAAATACTTTACAAGGGATATAATATGGCATCAAGTACGAGACAAAGTGCACTGTTTGGAGTACAAGATTGGAAAAAAATTTACCAAACTTACCGTGAAGCTGACTTTACAAGTTATGATTATGAAACTTTACGTAAATCATTTATTGATTATTTAACTAATTATTATCCCGAAACATTTAATGATTATATTGAAAGCAGTGAATTTATAGCTTTACTAGATATTATTGCTTTTATGGGTCAGTCTATGGCGTTTAGAAGTGATTTAAATGCACGTGAAAATTTTATTGATACTGCAGAAAGACGTGATTCAGTTATAAAATTAGCCAATTTAGTAAGTTATAATCCAAAAAGAAACACTTGTGCTCAAGGAATTGTTAAAATTGTAGCTGTACAAACAACTGAAAATATACGTGATATTAATGGCAATGCCCTAGGCAATCAAATTATACAGTGGAATGACCCATCAAATCCATATTGGCAAACACAATTTAATAGTATTATTAACGCATCTTTAATTAGTAGTCAATACGTCGGCAGACCAGGCAACTCTGCCACCCTTTTAGGCATAAAAACTGATGAATATACTATAGCTATACCTGATAACTTTTTACCTGTTGTACCTTATGTGGCACAAATAGATGGTGTTGATATGAATTTTGAACTTGTTAGTGTTACTAGTTTAAATTCTAATGCACTATATGAAATTCCACCCGCACCCGTTGGCGCATTTAATATTTTATACCAAAATGATAAATTAGGTTTTGGAAGCCCAAATACAGGATGGTTTTCTTATTTTAAACAAGGTGTACTTACTAACGTTGATTTTGCATTCGCTGAAGCTATTGAAAACAATGTACAATTAATTAATATAGAAGGTATTAATAATACTGATACTTGGCTTTATAAATTAAATAGCGATCAAGTTACAAGCGAATTATGGAATCAGGTTGAAAGTGTTTATGCAAATGCACAATTACAATTAGAGAATAGCCAAAGAAAAATTTTTAGCGTTACTTCACGATTTAATGATCAAGTCACTTATATTTTTGGTGATGGTATCTTTGCAGAAATTCCTGTTGGTAGTTTTAGAGCATATGTTCGCAGTGGAAATGCATTAAAATATACCATTGATCCTAATGAAATGCAGGGAATTACTGTAAATATTGGATATTTAAGTCGTTCAAATCGTATTGAAACATTAACTTTAACATTATCTTTACAATTACCTGTCAATACAGCACAGACACGTGAAAGTTTAAATAGTATAAAAGAACGTGCTCCTGCAAGATATTATACACAAAATCGTATGGTTAATGGAGAAGACTATACTAATTTTCCATATACTTTATATAATAGTATTATTAAATCAAAAGCATTAAATCGCAGTAGTATTGGTGTAAATCGTAGTTTAGACTTATTAGATCCAACAGGAAAATATAGTAGTACAAATGTATATGCTGATGATGGTGCATTGTGGAAATTAGATGGTGATGATCCTACAACAGGAGCACCTACAACTGCTACAACTTTTAGTTTAAGTAACATTAACTTTGCTACAGAATTTTTAACTCAATCTTTCCAACAAATTTTAAATAGTCAACAATGTCAACAATATTATTTAGAATATTACCCAAGATATAGTGGATATTATCAACCTGCAGGAGTAGCAGGTAATTATAATGCATATTGGAATTTAAGCACAGTTAATAGTAATAACGTTACGGGTTATTTTTATATTAATACAACATCAGAATTTCCTCAATCAGTAGGACCCCTTAACGGAACAGATCTTAGATACATTGCTACAGGAACTTTAATCAAGTTTGTATGTCCTGATCCAAATACTCAATGTTTTGATAAAAATAATAGAATTGTTACTAGAACGCCAAATTATGCTTTAGGTGATAAAACTTTTATATGGGCAGGTGTTGAACAAGTTATTGAAGATGGTTCTAATTATAATACAGGTAATTTAGAAAATGGTAACGGTCCGATTACCCTTAGTGAATATATACCACAAGATGCTGTCATTGACAAAACATTAACAGCTACAAAAACAATTACTAATATAACAAGCGCCATCCCAGGAGTAGTTACTACTTCATCAACACATTTATTAATCGATGGACAAGCAGTTGTTATCAGTGGTGTTGGTGGTATGACAGAACTTAATAATAATACTTATTATGCGAAAGTAAGTGGTTATTCAGCCACAACTTATGCATTGTATAATGATAGTGCATTAGAAAATCCTGTTAATACAGCGATATATAATGTTTATACAAGTGGTGGTACTTCAAGTAGTCAAGCAACGGGTATTATACCTCCAATTGATTCATCATTAAGTAATACACTTATTAGACAATGTTTAACATTGATTCAATTAAAACAAAATTTTGCATTAGTGTTTGATAATTCCTTGACAGCAAATTTAGAAAGATGGAGCGTTGTTACCCCTATTCCAACTTCAAACGTAGTGCCTACGACTTATTTTATGAGTTTTACGTACAATGTTATTGACAATGCATATTATGTTCGATATCGCACACTACAATATTATTTTGGTAGTGTAGATGAAGTAAGATTTTTTTTCGATACTTTTGAAAAAGTTTTTGATCCAAAAAGTGGAAAAACAATTGCTGACTATGTTAGTGTTCAAAGTGTTAATCCAAATTTACAAAGCGCACAACCATTAGGTACAAATTATTATTTAGATATTATTGCCCAACCAATTGAAAGTGATGGCTATTCTGATGATTATGCAGTAGAAATTTCTGCAATTGATATAGATACAGGATTTGCAAGTAATCCTGATTTCTTTGAATTAATTTGTGATACTTCTACTAGTCCATATCCTTATGTATTTTTTGAAATTGTTGAAGACAATTTAGGATTATATAGAACTGAAATTGTTCCAAATGGAGCTATTGTAATTGCACAAGAAACATATGCTGATGTATGGGATAATCGTTACCTGTATCCTGCAAACACTGTATTTTATACAGATTATAATCCTGTTGAATATACTATAACAAATATTACTTCTGCAACTCCTGCCGTAGTTACAGTTTCTTCATTTTATTCGTTCACTGATGGACAAAAAGTGATTATTACAGGTGCGGGTGGTAATAATGGCACACGGTTTATAAAAGCCACGGGATATTCATCGACTACTTTTGCATTATATAGTAATCCTGATTTAACAGATGCGGTTACAGGTGTATCATCAGTAAGTGGGAAAATAGCCACACAACCTGCATGGTATACAAGTACTTTAAACAATGTAACTAATATTGTTACACTTACTGATGTAAGTTACAAATACAGTGTAAAAACAGGTAGAGGAGATATTATTTTTCAATATCGACACAATAGTAACAATACTACCCGAATTGATCCCGCTACAACAAATATTATTGATCTATATGTTGTAACACAAGCATATTATACATCGTATACAAATTGGTTAAATGATTCTACCAATGTATTGATTGAACCTGAACCTCCAACAATTAATGAATTAACTCAAAGCTATAGTAGTATTGATGATTATAAAATGTTAAGTGATAGTGTTGTAATTAACAGTGTTCAATTTAAACCACTATTTGGGCAAAAAGCAGATCCTGCGTTACGTGGCACTATTAAAATTATTAAAAGTCCACTAACTACTGCTAGTGAAAGTCAAATACGCAGCACTGCTTTAACAGCATTAAATAACTATTTTAGTCTAGATAAATGGAATTTTGGTGATACTTTCTATTTTAGTGAATTAACCGCTTATTTGCATGTTGAATTAGCTGATTTAATAAGCTCTGTTGTAGTTGTTCCACAAGACCCAAACCAAAAATTTGGTGATCTATACGAAGTAAGAAGTGCTCCATTTGAAATATTCGTCAATGGTGCAACCGCTAGTGATATCGTTATCGTAGCATCTCTTACTCCAAATGTATTACAACAATAACAAAATATACATATATTAAAATGTGCTAAATAATTTAATATAGGTATAATTTAGAATGGTTACAAAAGTACGAACAATTGAGTTTTTGCCTGAAATATTTAGGACGGAAACAAATCGTCAATTTTTAGCAGCTACGCTTGATCAATTATCACAGAATCAAAACATTGTACCTATTCAGGGCTATATTGGTTCACGATTTGGTTATGGTGTTAACAAAAATGACAAATACGTAGTTGAACCAACTAAACAAAGAACTGATTATCAACTTGATCCTGCAGTTGTTTTTTTAAAAACTGATACATCAAAAGCTGAAGACTTCATCACCTACCCAGGTATCGTAAACGCTTTACAACAACTAAACGGACCTATTTCCGATCAAAATTCTTTATTTACACAACAAGGTTACAGTTGGGAACCATTTATTAATTATGACATGTTGATAAATTATCAACAATATTATTGGTTACCTCTAGGACCTGATTCGGTACTAGTTTCTACTGATACTATATATAACAAAAAAACATATACAATTTTAAATGATGATAATGGGTACAGAATTTCAGGATTTAAAACAAAAAACCCTATTATACCATTGTTACGTGGGGGTACATACAAATTCAAACTTGAACAAAATAATCCATTTTGGATTCAAGGGACGCCTGGGGTAGAGGGGGTAGAGCCTTTATATCCTAATATCAGTACAAGAGAAATATTAGGTGTTACTGATAATGGGGCAACAACAGGTGAAGTAATTTTTACGGTACCATCAAAGGATGCACAGAATGAGTATGATTTGCCTGGGGATTTAACGGTAGATATCATTTGTACTTTAGAATATGATCAAATTAATGGAAAAACTTTAGCTGCAATTGGCAATGCACTTGATGGAGTAGAGGATTTAGAAAATAAACGTATTATTTTTTATGGCACAGAATCGGTACCATATCAAGCAAAATACTATAGAATTACTTACGATACTAATAATATTATTAATGTTGTAACACAACCAATTAGTAATTATACGAATGTTAATGAAATTGAAGTGGTTGATATGACGGATATATATCCTGGGTTGATGGTGTCGGGTGTAGGTGTGCCAAGTGGTACTCTAGTTACTAACATTATAAATTCCACGATTTATCTTAATAATAGTATAACTGTAACAACATTAACTAATTTAACTTTTTATAATGATCGCAGTCCACCGCCACCAAAAAGAACAGTGCCTTACAATGCAATGCCATTTCCTAAGTATGACGAATCATATTTAGACACTAACGTAAGTTTAACTAACATAGAAGTAGGATATGACCAAACTATTGTTATAAGGTTAGTAGAAGATGGAGATATACCTACATTACAAAAAATTTCAGTATTACTTGGTGACCAATATCAAGCAAGAAATTTCTTTAGAAATTTAGGAGGTCAAATCGAGTTAATACCCTATTTAAGCGCAGCATTGGATAGACTATATTATCAAAATAGTAATGATCCTAACAGTATTGGTATATTGCAGTTATTTGAAAGAAACAGTACTTCTACGATATATATTGATGATATTATTGGACAAAAAAATTATACATCTCCAAATGGGGTAGTTTTTACAAACGGACTAAAAATATTATTTCAAGGTAATGTTGAACCATCAAATTATTTAAATAATGAATATTACGTAGATGGTGTTGGCACATCAATTACATTAATACCCGTAAGTGATTTAGCAACTCCCGAACCTTACACTCAACCTATTTTTGTTCCATATGATATGGAACCTTATGATTCAACAGGTTATGATGTTATTTTAAATCAGCCTATTCAACCTGATTATATTACAATTAGTCGTTTATCTAAAGATAAAAATGCATGGACTAGAAGTAATCGTTGGTTTCATTATGATGTTTTACAAACAACATATAATTACACTAAAAGTGATCGAGCATTAGCAGATTTACAAAATATACAATCAAGAGCTAAGCGTCCTATTATTGAATTCCATGGTGACTTAAGATTGTTTAACAATGGAATAATTAGTGCAGGATTTGTAGATTTTTTAGATACTGCTTCTTATGATGTGTTTAGCACCGTAGAAGGTATTATACCATGTATTCCTACTATACAAAATATTACTTTAACAACAGAAGCAGTTTTTACAGTAAACAATAGTGATTTAATTGCAACATTAGACAATAGTATTACAGTTTCTTTAGTTGAAGGACAATGTGTAATTTTAAGGATTCCTGAAACATGGGCAGCAGAATGGCAAACTATAGATGATAAAATTTTTTATATATATGATATTAATGTTGGTGTATCAACAACCACGTTTAAATGTAGTACCGTAGCAAATATTAATGATCCTGAGCCATTAAGCACACAAACATTTAGTGCTGCGGGAGCAGGAAATGCAATAGCTAGTTTTGGTGACTACATTGTAGATGGTGAAATAGTATTTGATGGATGTAGGGTAGTTATTAGTAATGATGTTGATCCTAAAGTAAGAAATAAAGTTTATCTTGTAAAATATGAGACTATTAATGAGAATAAATTACAAGTTATTAGTTTTGTTGAAGATAAAAACGTCATCATCATTGATAAATCTCAAATTGTAGTTACAAGAGGAGAATCTTTATATGATAATAGTGGTCGATCCTATGCTTATTACTCAGAACTGAATAATAATACAGGTGGATGGCAATTAAGTCAGTTTAAAATGGGAATTAATCAACCTCCACTTTTTAATATTTTTAATGGTAATGGAATAAGTTTAAGTAATACTGATTATTATCCTTCTAGTACATTTGTGGGAACTAAGTTGTTTAGCTACACCCCAGGCCCCTCTAACGAAGACGACCCGATATTAGGTTTTCCTATTCAATATACAAGTATTGAAAACACAAGTGATATTAATTTTACTTGTAACATGAATACAGACACATTTACATATTATAATATGACCACAGTAACAGAAAATATTAATATTGGATATGTAAATTATATTACTGACTTATTAACTGCACAGAAAAAAACGGGATGGGTTAATTCTGTACAAGATACTGTACAATATCAAACATTCACGTTTGAAACTACTAACTTAAATACTAAATTAGGTTTTTCAACTGTAGTTTGTGATATTTCTACATTACCTGATACAGGTTGGAATCCTGTTAAAGTATGGTTAAATAATAAATTTTTACAGTCAACTGAATTTACATATACAACAACTACTGCTAAAACTACAATTGTAATTCCAAACACTGAACTTAATGTACCAATTGTTGTACAATTATTAAGTGCTGAAGTAAGTAAAGTTGCTTATTATAATATTCCTGCAAATTTTGAAAATAATCCATTTAATATAAATGCAACTACAATTGATTTAGGTGGAATACGAAATCATTGGGTTAGTATTTGCGAAAATAGTGGAATAGTACTTGGGAATTTTGTTGGTAATAATAATAGTCGTGATTTGCCAAATTTAGATAATTATGGTGATAAAATTATTCAACATAGTGCACCGTTATTATTACCTGCATTATTTTTAAGAAACCCACAATATAGTTTAATTAATGCATTATCTTATAATGCAGTTGAATATGTAAATTATAAACAATTAATAATTGATACTGCAGAAATCTTAGATTTTTTACCATCAGATACACCGTCTTACATTTTAAACACAGTTATTGAGCGACTAGTTCAAGCAAAAGCAGATACTGCTTCATTTTTTTGGAGTGATATGTTTTTTAGTGGTGATCCTTACATTACTAATTCTTATACATTTAAGAATACTGCTAGTCAAGCAATATATAATTTAAGTAGAATTTATGATTATTCCAGTGCAAATTATTATGGTCTTGGTATATATGTTACAAGAGTTGTTAATAGCGAAACAAAACAAATTCAATTATACCGTGATATAAATTGGGTTACAAGCAATACTGCACCTAATGTAACAATAACCTATGATTTTTTACCTAATGATGTTGTTACTATTCAAGAATTTAATAAAACATGGGGTACTTTTTGTCCTAATACACCTAGTAAATTAGGATTATATCCTGTTTTTGTTCCACAAATTATTTTTGATAATACATACGTAAATCCAACTTATTTTATACAAGGGCATGATGGAAGTTATAATAAATTATATGGTGAATATGTCAATGGTTTTTTAACTGATCCACGTGATATTGCTTTATTTGAGTTTGAAATGCGTGTATGGAATAATATAAAAGTTAATCAAAATATTCCAATTACTTTAACCGATGTCGTCCCAGGCTTCTTTCGACAAACTGACTGTACCTTAGAGGATATTCAAAAAATAAAAACACCATCTTTTTTAAATTGGGTTGGAAAAAATCGTGTAGAGTATCGTCCTAATTTTTACAGAGCAAATAACTCATTTACTTATAATTATAGAGAAAGCACTTTTTCTTTAGATAATAGTATTATAAAGCAAGGGTATTGGCGTGGTATTTACAAGTACCTCTATGATACTGATAGACCACATGTGGCACCATGGGAAATGTTAGGTTTTTCAGTCATGCCATCATGGTGGATAGGTTATTATGGTAATTTACCTTATACAAGTGATAATACAGTATTATGGAATGATTTAGCTCAAGGATATGTATATAATGGAGGTGATAGCTATTACTTATCACAATATGCAAGACCACAATTATTAGATATTATACCCGTAGATTCTTATGGAAATCTGATTAGTCCATTAAATTTAGTTGTTCTTTATTATGATGAATTAAATTTTAAAAAGGATTGGGTCCCAGGCGATTGTGCCCCTACCGAGGAAAGTTATGAATTAAGTTCCACATATCCTTTTGATATAATGCGTTTACTAATATTAACCAAACCAACCAATTTTTTTAATTTAAACGTAGATCGTGATTTATATCAATATAATAATGAATTAGGACAATGGTTGTACAATGGTCGTCAACATATAAATCCAAATGACATTGTAGTATATGGTTCAGGCACTGCTAAACATAGTTATATAAACTTTATAGTTGATTATATGTTGCAACGTGGTGTTGATGCTACCACGCAATTAACAAATTCATTACAAAATCTTGATGTTCGTTTAGTATATCGTATGGCAGGATTTACTAGTAAAAAATTTCTAAGTTTTTTAGTAGAAAAAGCAAGCACACAAAGTCAAAATACAGGATTATTAATTCCTGACGATAGTTATTCTATTTTATTATATGAAAATGTTCCATCAGATAAGATATTATGGTCGTCGGTAGTGGTACAAAAAACTAATTATGGTTTTACAGTATGGGGTAATAGTTTAACACAAAGTTATTTTACTGTTTCCCGACCTATTAATTCAAATTTAAAACAATCAATTTCATATCAAAATTACAAAGTGGAAGTAAGTACTTTTTTTAGTCCAACAGAAACAATATTAGTTCCATACGGAACTGAGTTTTTTAGTTTAGAAGGAGTAGCTGAATTTTTAGTAAGATATGGGGCATATCTTTCTTATCAAGGAATAACATTTAATAATGTATGGCAAGGTGTTGAATATAATTGGAAACAAATGATTGCTGAGTTTTTATATTGGCAGGCACAAAAATGGGAACTCGGTAGTTTAATTCTTTTAAACCCAAACAGTCAAGAATTAACTATTGAAAAACAAAATCTAATTGTTCAACCACTAACATTTCAACAACAAAATTTTATACTAGATCAAAACATGGTACAAATAAATCCAAAAGATTTATTAGTTCAAAGAAATGGTGAATTATTTAATTTAAAAGTTAAAAATGAAGGTGATACTATTTCATTATTTCAATGTAATTTATCTAATATAGAACATGCTATCGTGTTTGATAATTACACTGTTTTTAATGATGTAATTTATAATGTTGCAATTGGTCTTAGACAAAATCGTATTTTAATGAAGGGATATAAAACTGCTGAATGGAATGGTTATATTGATGCTCAAGGATTTATTTTAAATCAAGATAATATACAAGAATGGCAATCTAACATAAAGTATACAAAAGGACAAATAGTTAAATATAAAAATGAATATTGGGTCGCACCAACTATAATTGAACCTAATGCTGAATTTAATTTAGAGCTTTGGTTAAAATCAGATTACGATCAAGTTCGTGAGGGATTATTAGCTAATCCTAGCGCAGAAGCACAAGATGCACTTTATTATTATAATGTTAATACTGCATCACTCAATGGCGACGCAGATTTATTAGCATATAGTTTAATTGGATTTAGGCCAAGACAGTATCTTCAAGCTGCAGATTTAACTATTATTAGTCAAGTAAACATTTATAAAAATTTTATTAAAGAAAAAGGTACTAATGCAATTATAAATTCATTTAAACAAGCAGAATTTGTGCAAGGTCAAATTGATTATGATGTTTATGAAAATTGGGCTATACAAAGTGGAGAATTTGGTGCAGTAAATAGTAGTAATTATGTTGAAGGTTTGCTCAATCAAAGTTTACTTAATGCTAATCCTACTATTATTGGTTTTACTGATGACACTGTAACAAGCGTAAATGGTGCACAACAAGAAATTAGTATTAATGAATTAATTAATTGGGAAAGAAAACCAAGAAACGCTAATTTTTTACCTCCAATGATTGAAAATTATAAAATTCAATCAGGTATACCAACAGCAGGATATGTTAATTATGATGATGTAAAATTTAAAGCATTTAATTATAGTGATTTGAATGAAGATATTAATAATATTCAAACAATGTATTATAATGATTACATATGGTTAGCAAATCATTTAGCAACTTGGGATGTTACTACACCTGTTAGTATTGGTAGTATATTAGTATTAGTACAAAATAACTTAAATCGTACTTGTACATTGACCTTTAGTAACCCACATGGCTTAGTTAAAAATCAAAATTTCAGTGTAGTAAATTTTGATTCAAATATTGATGGTTATCATGCAGTAAAATCAGTAATATCATTATTTTCTATAATTATTGACTTAGATTTAGATCTTGTTATAAAAACAATTGTTAATGAAGGCATAACTTTTAAATTTTTAAGCCATCGTCTAACACAACCAAGTAACATTGTTAATTACCCTATAATTGGTAATGAATTTATTAGTAAAAGAATTTGGGTAGATAATAACGGTCCAACCGCAGATATGCAATGGGCGGTATGGGAAAGTGTACCTGTTTATACAGAAAATTCACTCCGCACTACAGCAAGTACAGGTGAAACAGGAGCAATATCATATAATTCATCTATTGGAACAGTTGTTGCGTATTCAAGTGTTGTAAAAGTTTTTACTATATTAGGCACAGAATTAATACTAGTTAGTTCTTCAGGTGTTACAAGTATTGCAACAACTAATAATTATATTTTTACTTTAAGTGGTGCAACATTAAAAGTTTACGCTTACCCATCTACAACTGCAATTCAAACTATTGTACTACCATCATCATGTACGAGTATAAGTACAAATTCCACAGGAACTATTGTCTATGTTGGAAGCCCTAGTAGCAATGCTGTTTATCAATATACTTACACAAGTACTTGGGGGTTGTCATTGACAATAAGTGCACCTGTTGCTAGCGGTAGTGTTGGTGCAGTAATTAATTTTGGTACAGGATTAGCTTGTAGTGCACAAGGAAATAAAATTTTTATAGGAGCACCGAATTCTACTATTAGTACAATTACAGAAGCAGGTTGTGTTTATTGCTACGATTATACAGGCAGTGCTATAAATTTACAACAAACAATTGTAAATCCTAGCCCACATCAAGGTGCTTTATTTGGTAAAAGCATTGCTACATTTTTGTATGGAAGTGATTTCATTGTTGGTGCGCCATTTAACTTACAATCAGTAGGTACATCTAAACATGTTGAAGGTGCAGTATATCGTTATACAAGCTCTGCTCAAAGATATGGCACAATAAGTGGCACTGTTGTTGCAAGTTATCCATTTAGTGGTACATTATATATTGATAATGATACCATTAGTATTTCTGCTGCTGCCAATTTACAAGGTATAGTTACTCAAATCAATGCGGGATTAAATGGGGCAGGAAGAACAGCATTAGCAAGTTCAAGCGGGTCAGTACTAACAATTGCAGTTAACAAAGATTTAGTTGATACGCCACTTAATTTAATTGATTTAAGCTCTAATTCAGTAACTACACTGCAAAATCTTGGATTGATTCCTTATACTTTGACACAAACTATATTTGAGCCATATCTTACAGATACTGCTCAATTTGGATGGTTAGTAGCAATGAATTCCAATTGTAGTGTGGCAATTTCTGCTCCAACCGCTTCTAAACATGCTTTAACTTCCTTTGATTACACTGATGATTATACATCAAATGATACTATTTTTGATTGGGGTGCAACTACATTTGTAGATGCTTTCTCATTATTTGGTGAAATCTGTGTATATGATTATTTACCTGCAGAAAATGAATCTATCACCAATCCTGGAAAACTCATCTTTGCAGAATACGCAAATGATTCAACCGTTGATCCTTTAGTATATGGTTTACAACCAAAATATTCAAGTGGTGGATTAAACTTTACTAACACTGTAATAACTACTACTAGTCCACTTTGGGGAACACCTGATGTCGGAAGAATTAATCAATTTACTTCTGATTCTAAAAAAACATGGAATGTAGTTAGAGCACCTTTTGCTGCAGTTAATATTAATAATTTAGAATATATTTCAATCTATGATACAGAAAATAATATTAATTTAAATTATTTAGATTATATCGATCCAATTCAAGGAAAATTATTAGGAGCAGTTGCATCCAATATTGATTATATAACAATAAGTGATCCTGCAGGTTATGGAAATAGTACTGTTGCATGGAACAAAGATAAAGTTGGTAGAATTTGGTTTGATCCTACTGAAATGCGTATGATTGATTGTCATCAAAGTGTATATGGAGATCCATCAACTCCTGACAATGTATATAATGCAAAATATTGGGCAGAACCGTTTGTTGGAAGTATTCCACGAGTATATACTTGGATTGAAAGCAACGTTGATCCTATTAATTATAGTAGTGGTGGATTTCCAAGAAACTTTGAAGATTACGTTACAGTTAATGTTCAAGATAATAATACAAACAGTTTGGTGACTTTGTATTATTTTTGGGTCGAAAATAACCCAATAGTATTTACAAACATAGGGAAAACTTTAAATACTTCAACCATAGCTTCATACTTATTAAACCCACTTGGGTCAGGTATTTCTTATCTTGCACCATTAGGTTTAAATAGTGTAGCTTTATATAATTCAAATGATTTTATAAGAACAAATTCAAGCGCATTGCATATTGGATATTCAACAAATAATAGCGGCGATCAAAAACATGTTGAGTTTAATTTAATTCATGATAATGATTCATTCAGCTTTTTAAATGGACTACCTAATCAACAAAGAATTGCTCAAAAAAATCCTATTGGATTATACCTTAAATATTTAAATAGTTTTGCAGGAAAAGATAATTTAAATCAAGATGTTCCTGACCCTAATTTACCACCATTAGTTCGTTATGGAACAAGTACACATTATCGTCAAAGCATGTTTAGAGATAGAGCTAAAGCTTTACAAAACTTTATTGAATATGTAAATCAAATAATTTTAAATTTTTCTATAACGGAAAGCAGAATATTAACATATTTAAATACTAGTGGTATAGGTTGGGAAACTAATAACTTTTGGACATATGAAAATTATTGGATAGATGGATATTCAAACGCAACAAAAGCACAAGTACAAGTACAAAGTGTTCCTGAATTAGACACTATAATCAAGCGAAATGGGTTAGTAGCAAGAGTCTCAGTGACTACTAGTGGCAATGCTGCTTACTATGTATATAATAATGGAATATGGTCACAAATTGGTATAGAGAATGGAACAATTCAGTTTTTATCAACATTGTGGACCAATACTAACTTAAGTGAAGTATCTAAACCTATATATTGGATTATAAGATCAATTAATGAACAAATATTTATAAATGATTTACAAATTGAGCGCAATCGTAGTCTTATTTTAATGTTTAAGTATATTATGAGTGAAGCACAACAAGGTGGAAATTATATACCTTGGCTCAATAAAACTTCATTAATTGATGTATCTCATACAATAAGACAACTTATTCCATACGAAAAATATCAAAGAGATCAACAAGAATTTCTTGATGGTTACCTTACTGAAGTAAAACCATACCATGTAGTCATTAATGATTTTAGTTATCGCTATGAAGGTGGCGAATTATACGACGGTGATATCAGTGATTTTGATGTACCTGCTACATATAAAGCATCTATAAATAGTTTCGAAAGTCCTATATTAATTTATGACGAATATCCTGTACAAGATAATGAATATACATTAACAAATCCAATTTGGTTAACTCAACCATATAGAAATTGGATTTCAAATTATGGTTTACAGCTTGATTCATTTGATGTTGAAGAACTAGTAGTCGCTACAGTAACTATATTCGTAAGTCTTAGCGCAACAGATATTTATATAAGTAATACACATGGATTACCAACTACAGGTTATATTCAAATTGGTCAAGAAATTATAACCTATGATTTCGTCGATTATTATCGTGGAAGATTAGCAGGATTAGGAAGAGCTGCATTTGGTAGTACGATTTCCACCCATGACCCAGGCGAACCCGTGATCTGCCCCATGCCACCTGTTACTGTTGTTGATACAGGTAGAGTATATACAAATCCACCTACAATTGATTTAGTTATAGATACTAGCATTTACCCACCTCCAAGACGAGAGGCTATTATGAAGCCTGTAATGGCAAATGATCGTTTATTAGAAGTTGAAGTAATTGACGAAGGTGATGGTTATGTTGTTCAACCTGAAATTATAATTGAACCTGCGTTCAGTGAAATTTTTCCTGCAAGTGCGTTTGTTAATGTTGCAACAAATCGTGTTGTATTAACCACCACCACTGATTTAAAAACAGGAGATTGTATCCGATATACAGTTGAAGATGGATCAACTCCTCCTGTAGGACTTGAAATAGGTAGTTATTATTATGTACGTGTTGATGCACCAAGTAATAGTATATTCTTATTTTATAATAAAGCATCTGCTGTTGCTACAAGAGCTGAGGTAAACTACAATCAAAATAAAGTGTTAATGTTTGGTGGCGCAATTGGGGATGGTCATGTGTTTAACCAAACTGCTAGAGCAGTAATTTTCACAACATCACAACCTGTAAGAGAAATAAGAACAACAATTAAGCTTGATAGAACAAGTTACCGCAGTCAAATATCATCGTGGGATGGGGCAAACAATGCATATGCAGGACCATATACTGATCGAACAAGTATGGCATCTAGTTTGTTTTTGGCTAGTGGAGAAAATTATGGTGTTATAAGTTTAGATACTATTACTGTACCTAATGTTAGTGCATTACCGACTACAATAACTATAAACACTGAATCAACCCCTACAGTTTTTAAATCTAATCAACAAATAAGAGTTAGTGCGTTAAGTGTATGGGAACCTGCAGTTTATGGTAATGGGTTTCCAATTACAACATACAGTGTGGCTAATTCTCCATTCACACAATTTGCTATAATTGATAACCAAGGACTAAACCCAGGCGGTGGTGCTGCCTCTTTACGTGGATCAGCTATAAGTTTTGCAAGCAATGGTTCACCTGATTTTAATTTATTAGGTACACCACAATGGAATGGAAGTTATTTAATTGGAACTCCCGCAGAATATCAAAATCCAATTTCCACTGTTACCGCAAACGTAAGAGCAACTGTAACTACATCCAATCCAAATCATTATTTAGCAAATTGGCAAAAAGTGTATTTAACTGACATTCCTGTAACTCCAATTAGTGGTAATTCTATTAATAATACTACTTTTTATGCTAATCGTTTATCTAATACTGCGTTTTATTTATATAATGAATCTGCATCATTATCAGGTTTGACAGTTACTGCTAATTATAGTAGCGGAGTATTTGTAAATTTATCAGGTGGAAATGTCGCAAATATTTTACAAGTGCATGATAGAATACAATTCGGTGGCGATAATAATCCAACTTCATTTATTATTTTAAATCGTTGGGCAAGTAATAACAATATTGAAATTAACCCACCTATAAATCCATCAACAACAGGAAATGTTATTCAAGGACAATTAGTTTGGAAAACCTCTCCTGTAAATACAACAGGTTATACAGGAGGCAATGCAATTGTAAGTGGTAATATTATACCATATATTTCAATTGTTACTTTAACTAATACTTATACTTCTACTAATGCCATTGCTGCCAATACTACAATTTACACTAGTTCAGCACAGAGTAATCCAAAATATTTAATTGGTACAATTAGTAATATTGTAGGTGAACCTGCTAATACTTTTGATATCACTGTAACTAGTGTTAGTCCAAATAATGGATCATATACAAATTGGAGCGTAAATTATTATATTACGTCAGCGACTGCAGGAGCTAAACTTGGATTTGATGCCAATACAGCTATTACATCAAATACTGAAACTAATGGTGTGCAAATGTATATGGACTTTGCGAATAGTTTTATAGCGCCTGGGCAGGCAAATAAACAATTAATAAATGTTTATAGCTTTGTAAACTCTAATATCACCGCAAATCTTATCGCAAATGCATTTATTGATTCAACAATTCAAATTGATGATATAAGTGGTTTATATATTAATATGCCAATAAGTGGAAGTAAAATTGTTGCAAATACTGTAATTACCGATATAGTTGCGGATCCAAATGTGGCTAACGCCCCTGCAGGTACAGTGTACTTAAATAATTTTCAAACATTTACATTAGGAGGTAACAATGAGGTAGTATTCAGCGGTGGTTGGTACAATGATAATCAATTTTATGTAAAAGTTATTAATGATGGAGGAAACTTTAATACAATAGATTTGTATTATGATCCTGCATTAACTAATCCTGTTCCTGAAACTACATTCGTTGACATTTATGGTAACAATATTAATGCGATACAAACTATTATTCCACAACCTATTACAATAGTTCCAACTCAAGTCAGCTACGCAGGTAATATTTATATTGCTACGGGTAGTCCTGCAGGAGTCACTACTCCACCACCATTAGATACTGCTAATTGGGTTGTATTAGAATCTGATAGTAACTTAATTAATGGCATTGATAGAATTCAGGTATATTATTCGCCAACGATAGATATGCCTGGGGTAGATGTGAGACAACTTGTGTCAGGTGTTGAATATCCAAATAATATATACTTTGGTGGACAACTTGATGAAGTATTAACTCCACAATTTTATTATGATACTGACTTAATTTCACCTAGTTTTACATCAGTTGATATAACAGTTTATGATGTTAGTGGTGGACAATTCTCAGATGGTTATGCTCCACCTGAACTAGTTGCAGGTGTAGTAAGTGATAATATTGATATTAATGTGAGGAGTAGGCCTGGGTCGTTATGGGATTACGATTCTACTGTGGCAACTCAAGTTTTTAGAGTTAGTTCTGTTGATTTATATGATAACGTTAATAGTAATAATATTATAACACGCCCACCTTTTGGAAGTGCATATTATGTACCACCTGATGTAACTATTGATTCACCACCAACTTTACCATTAATTTTTGGTGGTATAGAAGTTGATGCCACAGCAGTTGCAGTAACAAATGGGAAAAATGCAAGGTTGGGTAATGTATTGGTCGGTCCTGTAGGTGCGATTAACGAAGGTAGAGTATTGGCAATTTATGTTCAAAATGCAGGGTTTGGTTATGGAGCACCACCTACGATTATCATTGATCAACCTAGATATGCAAATAATGATATTAATACTAGTGGATTACAAGCACAAGCAGTAGCGCAAATTAGAAATGGCACAATTACAGGAGTGGTGGTGACGCAGCCTGGGTTGGGGTATGATCCTGCATACCCACCAAAAGTAGTAGTTGTTGATGAAGAATTAATTGGAATTCGTATAACAAATGGTGGTGAAGGTTACAGTGATGAAATACAACCAATGGTTACCATTACTGCTCCCACAATAATTACAACTACAGTAAATGGTACTATTGCCAATAGTTATAGTTTTAATGTAGCTAATGCAAATGGTATAGTTTCAGGCATGACAGTTACAACTACACCATCAATTGATGCTAATACATTAGTTGAAAATGTTAGCAATAATACAGTTTTTGTTAATGTAAGAGGTGATTTTACTAATGGTGCAAATATTACATTTAGTGGTGTTCAAGCATATGCAAATGCAGTATTAGGTAATGTGCTTGTTGATCATACAGGTTTTAATTGTGTAAACTTTAGTCCAAATTTAGAACAAATAACATTTACTAAGGTAATGACTTCATATGTTGCAAACAATGTTGCAACAATTACAATTGACAATTTAGATAGAGTAAGAATTGGTCAACTAATTAATACAACAACTGCTAACTTAATTAGTGCAAATACTATAGTATCAAATATATATTATAATAACAATTCAATTGGATTAAGTGCAAATACATTAAATGCTGCAAATGCTAATACGGTGTTTAGTTTTTCAGGTACTGAATTCAGTTTTGAGGGCATTGTTGAAAATCCAATGGACTTAATATTATACGAAAAAATGACAGATAGTCCAATATACAGAAATACAACAGTTACGCCTGATTTAGGAAATTCTATTGCAAATACATTAGTGTTTTCAGGTGATTTGACCCAAGCATTTGTTGTTGGAGATATTGTAACACAAAGTGATTATAATATTAACCCATTAGGAAATGCCAATATAGGTACTGTAACTAATGTAGTTTATAGTAGTTTGACTACATTAACCACGGTAAATTTAAATCCACCATTAGCTAGTGTACAAAATAAACCTATGTGGGTATTTGAAACTTATAATCAAACAAGATTAGTTAATCCACCAACTACAGCAGCAGACGCTAATGTATATTATGTTGATTGGAACGATAAAATTGTTACAATGAATCATCAATGGATTAATGCAAACCCAACATATACTATTGATGCTTATGTGTATGAAGTAGGTGGTGGTAATGAATTAGTAAGAACAAACACCAAAGTTAATCCTGTCATAGCAAATTCTACAGGAGCGTTAACTGACATTTATTTAGATGCAAGTTATCGTGAAGTTTTTAGTTTTGCAAGAGATCCTATTTTAAGTGAATTACCTATAACAAGTAATACTTTTAATTATATCAATCAAGTATATGCTACTCCTTTAGTATATTTGTATAATGCAGAATCAGGAATATATCGTAAATTAAATTACTATCCACCTGCTGATAGTTCATATACTACAATTTCAATAACTACTTCAGCAAATAGTAATCAAGTTAATGTATTAGATGGTAGAGGAATTGAAATTGGTACAACAATGTTGGCTTATGGACTAATTGAAGAACCAAATGTTATGGACGTTGTGTTTAGTAATTTGGCATTAAATTATAATGCAGTAGTAACGCTTGACGCTAATGTTACTGTTGTGTATGGAACTAATTTAACATTTACTGATTTTAGTGCGGTTGCTAATACAGATTATTATATTACACCAATTAATCAAGCAAATGATCCATTGGGTAAAGTAAAAATAGTATTAAAACAAGCAGTCACTGAAGATGATTGGTTGAGCTATGTTATATTAGGTAATAGTGGAAATTATAATGCGGGGACAGGTAAAACAAATTATGGTTATAGTATACCTGAAACCCAAACAGTAGTTTTATCAACTGTGGGTACTACTTTAGCAACTGTAAGTGCTATAGATGTAGCTAATTCTGTTATTACATTAAATTCAACAACTGACATTTATCAAGGGATGTATGTAAGTGGTGGATCAATATCAGGTAGCATTTTAGTAGACAATGTACTTAATTCTACGGATTTGAAATTAAGTAGTGTAAGTGGTATAGCTGTAACAAATGTTTTAACATTTGCTTATCCGCAACCAATTAGTCAAATAATACCTTTAACTAATTTTATTGGTGATCCTGTATTTACAGGAGATACTAATGAAACTAATGCAGTAGTTGAAATTAATGGTAAAAGATTGCTTGATGAATTACGCAGAGTGTATATTAGTAATGGTTCTTCAAGTTATGTAGCTCCAATACCATTATCTCTAACAAGTGCAATTAATGATATAACAACAGGCACAGTAACTATAGCATCTGTAGTATATACATATTATGTGGCAGTTGGTAATAACGGTACTATCATTATTAACATTGATGATTTTGATAATCCTTTGGATTGGGTGCCACAAATAGCTGTAACTACTGAAAATCTTACTAGTATTGCTGTAGGAAATGGCGTATTTGTTATTGTTGGAAATAATGGCACTGTAATTACAATGTCAATAGCTAATATTGTCAATGCACATAATTTACGAGTTGGTTGGCAATTACAATCACCACCAACTGCTGAAGATTTATATTCAATTATTTATAGTGCAAGCAATTCAAGTTTTGTTGCTGTTGGGGCAGCTAGACAAATATTAAAAACAAGTAACGGTGTAATTTGGAATTCAGGATTAACTCAACCTAATATTCCGATTTCTTATAATACACAAGAAACAACCCATGAATATAATTTTAGGCAAATTATTTTTAATAGCATAAGTTCTACATTTGTAATTATAGGCGATTGTAATAATTTACCAAATGCACGTGCTCCATTACCATCAGATACATCATATTTGGGTTTAACTAACCAAGTAAATGGTGTTATAGCATTAATTGATTCAGCATTAACTACAGTAACGATTGTTCCTTTTAACTCAAGTTTTGATAATATTGGATCTATGCGCAGTGTTGATTTTGATAGAGCAACAGGTTATATCATTGTAGTTGGACAAAACAATGCAGTGACATATAATGGTCAACCATGGGCATATGGTTATGACATTAATTATGTTGGAGGAACAATAACTTCTACTTTTAGTATAACAGGAATTGATACATCACTACCATCTACTACTCCTTTTAATAAAATTGCTTATAATTCTGACTATAAAGCAAGTGGAAATCCTGCATTTTACGCAGTAGGTGATTTTGATCAAATTGCGCCATTTACTTCGTTAATTTATGAAATTACAGGGGCGGCGACTACTTGGACAGGAATACGTGTTAGTGCATATATTGAATATAGTATCTATGGTGAATTAGTATTAGTAACTAACGAAACAATTACGGTAGGCCAACATGGAGCTATTTATTTAGCTTATACAAATCTTGCAGGTAACCCAACAAATGCTACTCAGGTTTATGGATTTAATCCTGCTAGCAATGTACTAGGTGAATTGGTACCATCTATTAATGGTGTAGTGCAGCAATATTTGGTTGATTATACAGTAACTTATGACTCTAATGATATACCTTATGTTACATTTATTACACCACCTAATGTTGGAGATTATATTGACATTATATACATTGACAATACGAACGTAAGTGATCCTTATGACATTGTTTATAACCATGCAACAGGTTCAGCATCGTTAACATTAAATATTCCAATTCAAAATACAGGTGATTTAATTACTGTAACATCATTTAATCGCACTGCACAACAAAGTTTAAGTACATTAGGTATTGTCGGTGCTAAAGTTAATTCTATTAGTAGTATTATTGTTTCGGGAACTGTTGCAACAGTAACGACAGTAAATGCTCATAGTTTTGTTGAAGGTGAAATAGTTATAATTAATAGAACTAATTCTGTTGATTATGATCAATCAAATGGTTTTGGTAGTGAATTTGAAGTATTATCAACACCCACCAATACAACATTTACTATATTAGTTGATAGTGGTAGTGAAAATGTTATAGGAAATGGATATGCTTTTAATAAAGATATATTCTTTTTAGATCAGCCTGATTTTATAATTTTAGATAAAAGCAGATTATGGATAACAATTAATGGGTATCGGGTGGATGAAAGTAACTTTATAATAACTCATAATCAAGTTCAGATTTTTAGAGAAATTATTGTAACAGATGAAATTGGCATACTCAGTATGACCCCAGGTGCCTCCCCCAATGCTCAAAACTTTACTATACATTTAAACAAAAACAGTCAACCAACTGTTATGCGTGTGCCAACGACAGATTGTACTTTTGTAAGTGAATATTATCCACAAGATCCACCTATTGACAAGATTTTTGTTGATAGAGTAATTAATTTATTTGATATTATAGAACGAAATGATGTTGTAGGTGCATTACCAACCATAATGGTAGAAGATCCTATTTTAGTTTCAAATCAAGTAAGTAAAGTAGAAATCATTGGTACAAAGTATATTAGTAATATTTCCAATTCGTCTACGGGTATTGTTACTACAACAAACAATCATGATTTAAATGATAGTGATGCTGTAGTATTACAAAATGTTGGTGGTATGTATGAAGTAAATGGTTTGACATATTATGCAAAAACAACAGGTTACTTACCTAATCAGTTTGCTTTATATCAAGATGATAATTTAACCATACCTTTAAATACAAGTAGTTATACTGCGTATAGTAGTGGTGGAACTTATTTAGTTGAAAATATTGCAACTTACGTACCTGATAGTTACTTTAGTATTTTAGTTAATAAAACCTATGATTTAGGAACTCCTGTAAGAATTCTTGTTTATGTTGGAAACACTGTAGTCATTAATGGTGAATATATCAAGTTTAAGTATTTTGATACTACTCTTGGAAATAATAGTATAAGTGGTTTATCACGTGGTTATGGTGGTACTATTACTAATGAAACAATTCCAAGGGGGTCATTAGTAAAAAGTGCATTACCAAGTAATATATTATGGAGTGGGTATTATAGTTCATTATGGAATGATGCTAGAAACAATCCATTACAAATTAGTGAGACACCACCTGCTGAATTCTTAAGACGTGGATATGATTAAAAGATAAATATAAAATATGGATAAAAAAGAAGAAAATAAGCCTCACAAAGTAGAAAAAATAGAAAAAAAGCCTAATGAAACGGGAGGTTTCTATTTTATGACTTCTTTAAAAATTTTTGATCCACAGACTAAACAAACGTTTGTTCAAAAAAGGTGTGATTAATGGAAAAAACAAATGAGTGATATGCTAACGATACAAATTCAAGGATTTATAAAGATAAGTGATTTAAGTAATGGTGAAATATTACTAGACACTAAAAATGCTATTCACTATGAAAATATGAGTGAGGCAATGGCATATACTTTGAGTGATCGTGGTTACGGTAGCATTTATCAGATGGCTTTTGGTAATGGTGGAGCTAGTGTTGATGAAACGGGTATTATTACATATTTGCCACCAAACACTACGGGCCAAAATGCTTCATTATATAATCAAACCTATCAAAAAATTGTTGATGATACATTGTCTACAAATATTAATGCAGCACGTAATAGAATGATTGTAAGTCATGTTAATGGTAAAGTTTATACAGACATTTTAGTACAATGTTTATTAGATTACGGTGAACCTGCAGGTCAACAGGCATTTGACAATGCGACCAATAATGATGGGTTATACGTATTTGATGAATTGGGTTTATTGGCAAATTATGGTACAGACAGTACAGGTGCGATTAATACTAAATTATTAAGTCATGCTATTTTTCATCCTGTGCAAAAAGCGTTAAATCGTCAGATTCAAATTGATTATACGGTTAGAATACAGACCTTAACTAACTTAGTAACCATATGATAAATAATTTTAACACGGAAATTAGAATATGGCATATCAAATTTTAAAGACAGATGGAAACTTATTAACAACTATACCTGATGGTACGATAAGTCAAGCATACTCGACGTTGCAGTTACCTGGGCGTAATTACAATGGGTATGGACAGTTTCTAGATACAAATTTTGTTCATTTATTAGAAAATTTTAGTAGTGCAAACGCACCATTGAATAGTTTAACAGGTCAACTTTGGTTTAGTCCTACATCCAATGTATTAAGTGTAGCTTTAACCGATGGTGGCCCAGGTTTCTCTAGCACATGGACAAGTATTCTAACAACAGATGGTGATCCTAATAACCCTATTTTTGATGGTAATGTTACAACCAATGGATGGATTTATGTAACAGGTAATAGTCGATTTGACGGTCCTCTTCAAGTCACGAACAATACTGCTGCTACATCAACCGTTACAGGCGCAATAACAGTTGTAGGTGGGGTAGGTATTGGTGGTAATTTACATGTTGGTGGCAACATTGTAGGTACTTTATCAGGAAATGTTACAGGTAACCTAATTGTTGGTGGTAGCACTAATGCTGTAATTTATACAAATTCAAATTCTGTGGCAGTAGGAGCAAGTTATTTAACTTATACAGAAACCACAGAAGCAAATTTAACAGTACAAGGTAATTTATTTATTGTACCACCATCAATTGCTAATAGTAATATTTCGATTGGTTCTAATGCAAATATTGTATCATCACAAATGAATGTTGCTATAAGTGGTGGTAATATCTTTTCTGTGCAAGCAGGTCAGATGACGTTTAGTGGGCCTGGGTCGTTTAGTGTATCGACAGGCGCAAATACCATAACATTGAATACTACTAGTAGTAATATTTTACTTCAAGGTGGTTATGGGTCAAATAGTGTATCACAAGGACCTGTTCTTATACAAGTTGGTGGTGTACCTGCAGTATCAATGGGTCCAAACATCTATAGTAATAATGCAGTACTAACAAGAGGTAATGTTATTGTTGGAGCAGACGTTACAACTACAGGTGGAACAGGAGCAACAAATACTGCTGCAGTGCTTACAGTTTATGGAACAAATGATTCGAACAGTAGTGCAACAAGTGGAGCATTTAATTTACAAGGTGGGGCTAGAATATTAGCAAATTTAAATTTAGGAACAGGTTTATCAAATAATTATGCTATGATTCGTGGAACAGACACTGTAAATGCTCAAAGCACGACATATTTGTTTGGTTTACCTGGGTACGGTGCATTGCAAGTACAAGGTAGTATTGGTGCGGCAGGCAACATTTATTCTGCTGCTAACTTATCAGGTAATTCATTATTTTCTAGAACAGGTATAGTTTCTTTTAACAACATTATTGATGATGGGCAAATTTATCGTAGTGGAACAGGTGGATCAGCAGAGTTGATTTTTGCATACGGATCTAGTAATTCGGTTCAACCTGCAATTATTAGAAATAGTACAACTGCTAATGCGGCAACATTTCAGTATGGTATTACAACCCCTGCGATTACAACAGGAAGTGCTGCTACTGCGGGATCTATGACAGGTACATGGACATTGACAGCAGGTTCTAATTTACAAGCAACATACGCTGACTTGGCAGAACGATTCGAGAGTGATTTCAGTTATGATGCAGGTACAGTTGTTGAATTGGGTGGTGAAAAAGAAATTACTGCAGTACGTGAAGATGCTAGTGAAAACGTATTTGGTGTAATTAGTAATACTGCTGCTTATTTAATGAATGGTGCAGCAGGTAATTGCTCAACACATCCTGCAGTTGCATTAGCAGGTAGAGTACAAGTTAAAGTATTTGGAAAGATTAAAAAAGGTGATCGTCTAGTTAGTGCAGGAAATGGTTATGCACGAGCAGCTAAAAAAGGAGAAGCAAATAGTTTTAATACTATTGGGCGAGCATTAGAAAATAAAATTACTGAAGAATTCGGAAGAGTTTTAGCAGCGGTTAATGCTAAATTAAGTTAATGGTGGGCTAAATGACTTATGTTCAGTATGGTTTAGTTGCTGCTGCGGACTATAATAGCCGTGAAACTTTAGTAGAAAATGTTTGGGGCACAGGCAGTGGAAGTTATGGTTGGGGACAACCTGCCTTATCTTCTGTTACAGTTGGTGGAACAGTTACTGCAGGTTTAACGACTAATCCTGAGCAATGGGGTACGTTGATACAAACTTTAAATAATATATCGACACATGAAGTAGGTGGAGCAACATCAATAACACCACCCATAACAGGAAACATTGTTGCTTGGCTTAATCAATTAGATACTACAATAAATCAATTATGTGATACAGGTGCAACTAATAATCGTTTTGGTAATTATACACAATTTTCAGATTTAGCTCCTGTTCGTGGATCATATTCTCAACCTTGGAACGCAACATTAGGTACTACAGCTACCATAACATGGGCAAACGCTAACGCAGCAAGATATTTTTTTAATGCAGGTGGAAGAATAAACATCACTATATCATATAATGGTGGTAGTGGTACCCCACAAGATAATAATTGGGCAACATTATGTGCAAATGCAGGTACCATGTGGTTACAAGCACAATCAGTTGGCGGAACAGCATCAGGTAGTTGTGGTTATTACCAATCCCCAGGCCGCATGTATAGCGCAAGTGGTTCAGGTGCATATTCGAGTAATACATTAACTGTTGACGTAGCAGGACAAGGTACAAATTCTTTAAGCTTTGCTATAAACTTAAATGATAATCACACTAATGTATGGGCAGATAATGTTACAGGTGTTTTTACAGTAACTGTACTTGTACGTAATCCTACCATGAATGGAATGGCTATAAATTCTTGGGGCCAACCTAATATTGTTGTTCCAAATTTTGTAGCATCATCTACTCCTGCGGTACCAACGCCTGGAGGGGGTGGTGGAACAAGCGGAGGAGGAGGACAACCTAGCAGTATTACATTTTATGGTCAAGCACGAAACCCTATAAATCCTCAGAACGTTAACCTTTTTTGGACTGTTCCAAGTGGTGTCTCATCAGTTTGTGTAATTATGATATCAGGTGGTGGAGGCGGAGGGGCAGCAACTTCAACTCGTAATGGACAAGGGGGAGGTGGAGGGTCTATGTTATGGGTAAATGATATACCTGTGGCGCCTGGGGATGTATTTATGCTCGTGGGATTATATGCAGGACACCCCGCATTGTCAGGCGAAGGTGCAGGTGATCGAGGTGGTGGTGTTTTACTCAATATTAATAATGGTGCGAAGGGTACACTTCTTATAGCAGGTGGTGAAGGTGGTAGTTCGGGATCCATCGACCCTAGTTTAGGAAAAGGTAGCTCATTCTATCAAATAAATGGATTCCCTCAAGGTTATGGTACTTTTGGATTTCAAAAAGGTGGGGATGGTGGTTTAGGATCACCTAATGCTAACCAACGTGGGGGTGGTGGAGGTGGTGCAGCAGGATACTCAGGTTCAGGTGGTAATGGTGCATCATGGACAACCACAGCCATCCAACCTACTGCAGGTCAAGGTGGAGGTGGTGGGGGTGGAGCATTTACAGGAACTGTAGGCACTGCTGGCTATGTTCCTTTAGGTGGTAGTGGTGGAGGAGTTGGTTATCTAGGTCAAACAACCAATGGTGCTGCAGGGGGTGGGGGTGGCAGTGCACATGGTAGTGGATCTCATGGCTTCGCAGGTGGGACAAATGGAAATCAAGTCAATTATGGAAGAGATTTATCATATACAGACCCAAGAGATAATACCCAATTTTATAATGGTGGACTTTTTGGTGGAGGTGGCGCAGGGGGTGTATTAGATTTATCTGCTTTCCCCAACCTTGACTATAACCCAGGTAACGGTATGTGGGGCGCACCAGGCATTGTCCGTATCATTTGGGGATCTAATAGAGCATACCCAACATTGAACGTAGGAACTCCTTAAAATGACTTACAATGTTGGCGGTTTAATTCAAGCAAATGATTATAACACTAGATTATCTACTATTAATAATGTGTGGAGTACAGGTAGTGGTAATTTTGGTTGGGGACAGCCATCACTTGGCACAGTAACAGTTGGTGAACTTATTGAAGCAGGAATTTCAGGTAGTCCTGTTGAATGGGCATCACTTGTAACTACATTAAACAATATTTCTACGCATGAAAATGGAGCAAGTGCAGGCATTACTGTACCTGTAACATATGATTTAATAACTTGGTTATCAACATTTGATTCAAACATGAATACATTATGTGATACTAGTGGTACAGAAAATAGATTTGGGGACTATACACAATTTACTGATCAAACATTAGCTTCTAGTAATTATGTTCAAACATGGGGTACACCTGCAAAACCACAAATACAAAACATAGCGACTGTTTTGTGGACTAGTTCTGATGCAGCAAGATACTTTTTTAATGCGGGTGGTCGAGTAAATCTTCAAATAAGTTATAGTGGTGGTGGTTCTCAACAAAATTTAAATTGGGCAACAGTATGCTCAAACGCAGGTACGATGTGGGTACAAGCGATGAGTAGTGGTGGTACAGCTAGTTCTAATTTTGGTTTTTATGATAGTGCAGGTAGAATGTATAGTGGATCGGGAAGTGGTGCATATTCAAGTAATACATTAACCGTTGATGTAAGTGGACAAGGAACAGATCGTTTAGTATTTACCACTACTTTTAGGGATAATCATACAAATATATGGGCAGATGTTGTAACAGGTACATTTACAGTTTCTGTTTTAGTACGTAAACCTCCTTTCCGTGGTTTAGTTCAAGACTCATGGGGTATTGCAACTGTATCTTTTTCAGGTGCAGGGTGGTCAGGTGGAGGAGCGGTTCCCACAATAACTATATCACCAACATCATTGAGCAATGGTACTGCAGGAATTTCATATTCTCAAACATTTACCGCAAGTGGAGGAACTGCTCCTTACACGTGGTCAGTGGTATCAGGTTCACTTCCTGCAGGTTTAGCTTTATCATCGGGTGGTGTATTAAGTGGTACACCACTATCAGGGACTACTGCTAACTTTGTGATTCAAGCAATGGACTCATTTGGATATACAGGTACACAATCGTTATCATTAACTATTAGTGGAGCGACAATAACTATATCACCAACAACATTGAGTAATGGTGAAGAAGGAACTTCATATTCTCAAACATTTACTGCAAGCGGAGGAACTGCTCCTTACACGTGGTCAGTGATATCAGGCTCACTTCCTGCAGGTTTATCTTTATCATCAGGTGGTGTATTAAGTGGTACACCATCATCACCGACTATTGCTTCTTTTACTGTTCAAGCACTTGATGCTTATTCAAATTCGGGTTCAGAACCATTAACATTAACTATTGTAGCTGCTAGTACCATAGATTTACCATTTAAGGAATTTGATGCATTTAGTTTAAATACACAAACTCCATTCGTTGCGTTTGATTATGATCCATTGATAACTTAATTAAACATAATATCATATGATAAATAATAAAAAGGAAAAAAGAGAGTGGCTAGATATATAAAATCTTTTAGTGGTAATACACTGTCTGCAAGTGTTTATACTGTGCCAGCTGGTAGAACAGCTAAATTACTCGGAAGTTGCAAAATGGGGGGTTGGAATGATGCTGGGGGTACTAGGTCTTATGTTGAAGTCAACAGTACATTTTATAGTGGTACTTATGCAACTACAAGTTATAGTTACCAAGTACCGCTAATTATGTTCAATGAAGGTGGAATGTTTCCAGCGGCAATGGCGATGTACGGATCCTCGATTCAAATAATCCCAAATTATTGTAATTATGGTCCGTTGTATTTAGCAACTGGTAGTGTTGTAAGCGTATATTCTAATTTTCAAAACATGATGTATAATTTTGTTGTAATTGAAGAAGATATTACATAATATAAATGATAAAGGAAATAATATGTTTCAAAGATTTTTTAAACTAGATGAAGGTAATAGAGTTGTATCAGTTCGTGAAGGGCATTATGAATTGGATGACAAACATGCAGATGAAATTATAATACATTCTGCAAATCATAAAGAGTTCAAAAATTATATGCATTGTATTTTTGTTAATGGACAGTTAGTAGAAGATGGAGTTACAATAAGTAAGCGAAAGGACGATGAAGAGTTTTACAAGAAACAAATTATGATGCAATTACCGCAATCTCAAGAATAAAAACCTCATGTTTAGCAAGCTACCATCTCAATTAACGACCACAAAGGTAAATTAATTTACTTTTGAAGGTTTTTATTTAATTAAAATAAACCATAAATAGAAAAAAATACACCTTAATATTTAATATTAAATAGTATCATGGATACTAATTAAATTATTAAAACTGTAAGATCAAGATATGATTATAGATTGCACAAAAATCTACTTGAAGAAAAATTTAAAAGTAAATTACTTATTGTAAGTCAAGGTGGTTATTGGATTTCTAACCAACAATTTATTTCGTTTCTTGCAGTAGAACAACTACCTAATGAAATATATCTTGTTGATGAATATAAAAACGTTGTCCTTGTCAATCATTATCATTAACAATTATTTCAAGTGAAGAAGATTTGCCATTTAAAGCATTTAATGCGTTCAATCTAAATACACAAACTCCATTTGTTGCGTTTAGTTATAATTCTAAAATAGTTTAAAATTAAAGCATTATTATATGATATAATAAATACAAAAAAGGAAAAAAGAAAATGGCTAGATATATAAAATCATTTGCGGGAGCGGCTCTAGCAAACTCTGAGACAACTATCTACACGGTACCAAGTGGTAGAACAGCTAAAGTAGTTGGAAATGCATATTTTTATGCGCCGTTTGCTAATACCGACCCGAATTACGCATACATTATTGCAGGAAGTTTAAATATTACTGGAACGATTTTTACTCAATCGGCTGGGTCTCAATATTTTAGAATTTTGAACATTATATTTAATGAAGGTCCTGGATGGACGGGTGCAACCGGGGTTATTAGTGGTGTAGCTGGAATAGGGACTATGTTAGAATTCATGAATTATGGGCCTTTGTATTTGCCAGCAGGAAGATACATTAAATTGGGGGGTACTAATACTTACACTATTAGTTGGAGTTTTGTTGTAATTGAAGAAGATATAACATAATATAAAATATAAAGGAAATAATATGTTTCAAAGATTTTTTAAACTTGATAAAGATAATAGAGTTAGGTCGATACGTGAAGGTCATTATGAATTAAATGATAAAGATACAGATGAGATTTTAATACCTTCTGCCACTAATAAAAATTATCAAACTTATATGTATAGTATTTTGGTTGATGAACAATTGGTAGATGATGAAACCACGATTAGTTATAGAAATCGTGATGCTGATCTATTGAATCAAAATATGTTACTACCACAGCCATCTGAACAATAAAAAGCTCAGTTATTAATAAACGACCACAAAGGTAAATTAATAATTTACCTTATCTAGATTTATATTTTTTAAGATGCATTAAACATTATAAAAATTAGGTCTAAAAAAACAATAAAAAAAATATAGCTTAATATTTAACATTAAATAGTGTTATGGATATTAATCAAATTATTAAAACTGTAAGATCAAGATATGATCATAGATTGCACAAAAATTTACTAGAAGAAAAGTTCAAAAGTAAATTACTTATTGTAAGTCAAGGTGGTTATTGGATTTCTAATCCACAATTTATTTCATTTCTTGCGGTAGAACAATTACCTGATGAAATTCATCTTGTTGATGAATATAAAAACGTTGTCCTTGTCAATCGTAAAGAACTACTTAGTTCACTAATTGAAAACTATAATATAGTTATGGCACAATGGAGTGAAGAATTAGATAATGTAAAAACACAACGATGAATCGTGGAATTGTTCTAATTGCAAATAATACTGAAGAAATTGACTATGTTAAAATAGCCAAATTTACTGCACAACGTGTAAAACAATTTCTAAATTTACCTGTAACTTTAATCACTGACAATGAAACAGTTGATGAATCATTTGATCAAGTTATATTACATAAGAATGAAATATACCAACAACGAGCGGATAAAAATGGTAATTTAATTTTTTGGAAAAACTTTGATCGACATATGGCATACGATCTAACACCATATGACCATACTCTATTACTCGATACAGATTATATTATTAACACCAATCATTTAAATAAACTATGGGATATAAACTCTAGTTTTTTATGTCATAATACAACTAATTCAGTCTCGAAATATAGCACTATTACAGAAACATTTATTGGTCAATATCAGTTAGAAATGTGTTGGGCAACAGTTATTACATTTAAAAAAGATGATTTCACACGTGCATTATTTGATATGTGGAAAATGATTCAAAAGAATTACATTTACTATGCAGGATTATATAAATTTAATAATCAATTATATCGTAATGATTATGCTTTAACAATCGCATTAAACACAGTAAGTGGACATTTGGGCATAGATGATTACACAATAAAATGGCCTTTATTAAATGTCTATCCTGATGTCGAAGTAGCTAAAATTGATCAAACAGAATTTGAGTTTAAATTTAACAAAATTGTTAGTAATACAATGCGACCTTATAAATTAAACTTTGGTCAAACAGACTTTCATTGTATGAATAAATTAAATTTATTGGATATGATAAATGAGTAAAGGTATAATTATACTCGCACAAAACAATACAACAACAGATTATGTTGCCTGTGCACGTTTACTCGCAAAAAGCATACGCAAAACTAATCCTACTTTTCCTATATCATTACTAACTGATATTGTTATTGACGATAATCACTTCGATCAAATTATTGAATTTCCACATATGGATCGTTCAAGTGATGAATGGAAATTGGTTAATGATTGGCAAGTGTATGATGCATCACCCTATGATGAAACTTTTAAAATTGAGAGCGATGTTCTGATTACTAGAAATATAGATTCATGGTGGGAAGCATGTGCAAATAGAGATTTGGCAATTGCACATGGATGCGTCAATTATAAAAATCAACCAAGCCATGTTCGTGATTATAGACTTATATTTGATAAAAATGATTTACCTGATATCTATAATGGTATTACTTATTTCAAGAAAGGAAAAGTAGCTGAATCATTTTTTGGAACAGTTAGAAACATTTTTGAGAAGTGGGATAATTTTAAAACAATATTACGATATTGTCCTGATAACGAAATTGCAACAACCGATGTGGTTTATGCTATAGCTACAATATTACATGGTGAAGAACAATGTATAATTCCATCAGCTATCAATCCGTTAAAATGGGCACATATGAAACCTAGAATGTCAAACATTGTTAGTGATGATTGGACAAAAGAATTGTTTTTTGAAATTCTTGCAGATGGACAAATGAAAATTTGTAATTACAGTCAATTTTATCCTGTTCATTATGTACATAAATCTTTAGTAAATACTTTTAGTCCATATTATGATTGATCCCGAATTAAAAAACATTATTGAAGCGTTTAAACTAGTCAACAATTTTGTTGAAAGAAAACCTATTGAATATCGTCTTTACTATGATAAAGATACATCTTTACCACTTTTTTATTCAGCAGGTGAAGAAGAAGGTGATTATATTGTTATACAACATAAAGATTACGAAATCGCTAGTTTTCAAGTAAAAGTAATTGATGGTAAATTAGTTAGACCTGTACATCCACGCTTTCTTATTTTTAAACGTTCTAAGGTGGGATTTAAGGTACATCCCGAAAATTGGAACATACTTGTTGATGATGATTCAGAACATATTTTTGTTGACACGGTTAAGGTAGAAGATTTGCAGGATGAATAATCATATTGTAGATATTGCAGACTTAGATTGTATATATCTTTCATACGACGAACCACAAAAAGAAGAATTTTGGCTTAAAATAAAAGACATGGTGCCATGGGCAGTGCGTGTTGATGGTGTATTTGGATCAGATGCCGCACATAAAGCAGCAGCAAACGCAAGCACTACAGAGCGATTTGTTCTAATTGATGGTGATAATATGCCTAATGAATCATTTTTTACCTTACAATTAAACTTAGATGAAATTAGTCAACATGCACAATTTCGTTGGCGAGCACGTAATAACGTAAATGGCTTATATTATGGTAATGGTGGTATGAGTTGTTGGACAAAAAAGTTTGTACTAGCGATGAAAACACATGAAAATACTACAGGTGAAGCAAGGACTAATATAGAATTTTGTTTTGATCCTATGTATTGGCCTATGCATGATTGCTTTTCAACCACATATATTAATTATACCCCAAAACAAGCATGGAGAGCAGGATTTCGTGAAGGTGTAAAATTATGTACAAGGGATGGTAACCCACCATCTACTGTAAAAGAATTTAGTACCCATCTTTGGCCTCGTAACATGCAAAACTTAAACATTTGGCAAAATATTGGTAGGGATGAAGAGTATGGTTGGTGGGCAATGTATGGTGCAAGAATGGGAACTTATTATCTTATGGTAAAAAATGATTGGGTTTATACCTTAGTGCGTGATTTCAAATACTTAGATGAGTTATGGGGTGAGCATCAACATTGTTCCGATGAAGATAATATACGATTGGGTGAAATATTAAAGCATGATTTAGGGTTGTCTATTGTAGAATTAAATAAAGAACAAAGTAAGTTTTTTAAAGATTATGTCAGTCAAAAATGGCATAATCGTGGTGCCATGATTAAAGAAATTGATATCATTCGTGAACAAGAAGGTTGGTAATGTACAGCAGAATCTGTTTATTTGGGTTACCAAGATGTGGTAGTCAATATATTGCTGAATTAATAAAAACTAATTCTGAACAAAAAATTCTAGATTTATATGAACCTTATACAAGTGGTTTAGGTAAAAATATGCAACCGTTGCCTGTCTGTAACGAAAAAGGGGAATTATATTGTAAATTTTTACCTGAATATGATGATTTAGAAATTTTACCTAGACGAATTGAATATATTAATAGTACACTAAAACAAAACACAACAATGCCATTGGTATTAAGAGTATTTCCATATCATTATTTAATAAAACATATGTCAACCATTGTGTCACATTTAAAGGAAAATAATTTTTCTTTTTTTCTTATTAAAAGGTTGGATATGGAAAATCATTTATTAAGTTATATTATAGCACAAACAACTAATCGATGGACACAATTTAAAAATAAAGAAAGGTTTAGTGACAAAGTTACAGTAGATTTATCAGTTGTTAGTAATAGTAAATGGCTCGTACAATCAAGTAATTATTTCTTTCAATATGCAGAAAAGGTTGGCATAACAGGTCCTATTATTAACTATGAAAATGCGATTCATAATTTATCAAAAATTTTTAATAAAAGTTTTGTAAATGATATAAAGATTGAAAAACAGGGATTTGAAAATCCTTATGATCAAATCATCAACGCAGATGAAGTTCGTCAACTTATACATTCCTTTTTACATAAATAAATAGCATGATTAAAAAATATTTTAAACTAGTTCATAATAATCCCGAACACGAAAAATGGTTCGTTGTAAATTGGTGTATAGGAAATACATGTAATTTCAGTTGTAGTTATTGTCCTGAAGCATTACATAATGGTACCGTAGGGTGGCCCGACCCTAATGAAATAAAAAGTTTTATCGCTAGAGTAGCAGATCAAGTATTTCCACGTAAATTATACTTTGAATTCACAGGTGGCGAAGTTACCTTATGGAAACATTTTACTGATGTTTGCCAATTTTGTAAAGATTTGGATATTAAAATTGGACTAATTAGTAACGGTAGTAGAACCATTCGTTGGTGGGAAGAAAATAAAGAATACTTTGATCATGTATGTTTAAGCTTTCATCCTGAAGAAGGCGACCCCGATCATTTTATGAACGTAATTAAAACTGTCCATAAAGATCTTAGAACACACGTTAATATTATGATGAGTCCTGCAAAGTTTGAGCAATGTTATTCTTTAGCAAATAAAATTAAGGCTTTAGGTGATCTTAGTATGGCATTACAACCACTAATTCATGATTTTGGCGATACTTTATATGATTATAGTGATATCCAACATAAGATATTTGATCGTCAATATGATTTAGTAATAAAGCATATCAAGCACACTAAAGAATTTCCATATTATCGTGGTGCAATGCGAAAGATTTATGAAGATGGTAAAGAGGAATCATTTACTGCACAACGTTTTATTAATGATAAAACTAATGATTGGAGTGGATGGGATTGTTACGCAGGTGTAGAGCAAATTATTGTAGATATGGATGGTAGAATTTATCGTGGATGGTGCAAAGAAGGTGATTGTGTAGGTAGTATATACGATAAAAATTTAATGATACCTGAAGATCCTGTAGTATGTACCAAGAAAATGTGTCATTGTAATTTTGATATCATGACAACAAAAGAATTGGTAACTGATCAGATCAATGTCCAATAAAAAGTTTTGCCCGTTACCATGGATTAATTTATCAATCGATGTTAATGGCAGTCTAAGACCATGTTGTAGATATTATCAACCTAATGCACAAACTAATCATAAATTACCTTTTATTTATAGGGGTCAATTAAATAAATTATATAACTCAGATGATTGGCAAAAATTACGTCAAGCATTCATTAATGGTGAAGAACCTCATGAATGTAGCATGTGTTGGAATGACGAACAAGGTGGTATTAAAAGTTATCGACAAACATTTGTTGAAACCAAAAAAATAGACATTAGCAAAGTTGATTTTACTAAACTTACTGTTGATTCTCCACTAGTATTAGATTTAAAACTTAACAATGTTTGTAATTTAAAATGCCGTATATGTGGTCCACAAGCATCCTCAACATATAATAAAGAATATAAATTGTTATGGAATATTAATTTACCTGAATCAAACTATTGGACACAAGATAAAATCACTGATACTAAAAATGAAAAGATAATATCGCAATGGTCAAGTAACATTCAACACATTGAAATGACAGGAGGTGAACCCATGACATCACCTGAAAATGTTAAAATTCTAAGTTTATTAAGTGAACAATCAGCTTTATCTGAAAAAACAATGTTAATTAATACTAATGTAACACATTGGAACGAAACTTTAATAAATTTTCTTAAACAATTTAAAAAAACAACGATATGTTTAAGTATAGATGATTTAGAGGAAAGACAAGAATATCATCGTTTTCCTAGTAATTGGAATGTAATACTTAAAAATGTAGATAAGTTTATCAATTTACGAGATAAACATCCCAATATAGAAGTAATATTATTTTGTACCGTAAGTAATTTTAATGTATACTACTTACCTGAATATGCTGCGTGGGCAAAAAGTAAGCATTTATTTGTTCATTACAATATATTACACAAAAACGAAAAATACAACATAAGAAATTTACCTCATTTTGTTAAAGCACAATTACAAGAAAGATTAGAAAATTTTCCTGATATTTTAAACTTTTTAAATTTACCCGAAAAAATAGGAGAATGGCAAAAATTTCTTGATGAACTTGAAATATTAGACAATTTTAGGAATCAGGATTTTGTGGATACTTTCCCAAAATGGAGCGAGGTACTAGGCTTAAACTAAATAAAACTTATGAATCAAGTCATTGAGATTAAACGTGAAGGTGATATTAAAGATACTGTATGCCAATTTGCATGGGATTATAGTGTATTAAACATTTCACGTAATGAATTAAGAAATTGTTGTCGTAGTAAAAGTCATAAAATATTACCTGAAGATTGGCGACTAGAGCGTGGATTGTTTACACATTTCCCACCTATTGTAAATGTGCGTAAAGACATGTTACGTGGTATTCGTAATGATGCCTGTTCAGTATGTTGGGATATTGAAGATAGCGGTGCAAAAAGTCCAAGAACAGGATGGGATCGTTTTGTCAATTTTGTGCAATCAAAAAAACTTTGGCCTACATTATCACGTGATGAATTAAAAGAAAAACTATATAATCTTACCTCTGATGAATTTGAGATGTTATCTAGATTACCACATACTAACATGATTGAAATTAGTTTGGGTAACATATGTGACTTAAAGTGTTTGTACTGTCATCATCATTATAGTTCACAATGGGCGGCAGAACGATTAAAGTATGGTGAAATTAAACCTGAAGAAATGGAGACTGAACTACCAAAGATCAAAGATACAGTTTATGAAACATTTTGGTGGGATTGGTTTGAAAACGAAAGTGGATGGAACACTTACTGTATTAACTTTATCGGTGGTGAACCATTAATTATTGATAAATTTTATAGCTATACTGATCGTATTTGTGAGTTTTACGAGGATCATAAGACAGAACAAAAAAATATTGATTTTTCTATTGTTACTAATTTTAATACACCAAAGAAGTTTTATGATCGTTGGTTAGATACTACGATGAGAATTGTTGGTGTGGAACAGTTTACTTTAGATTTTAATGTCAGTTGTGAAAGTATTGGACAACGTGCAGAATATATTAGAACAGGCACAGATTGGGAAATCATGACTAACAATATAGAAAATTATATTGAGTTTATTAACTTAATTGACCCTGACCAAAAACGTATAATTTTTAATTTACAAATAGCATTAAATGCATTATGTATATCAGATTTGCCAAACTTCTTTAGGTGGATTATTGATTTACAAAACAGGACTAATCGTAGAATACATTTACGTCAAAATCAAGTCAGTCATCCACATTGGTTAAGTCCATACATTTTGCCTGTAGAATATTCAAAGTATGTTATAGAAACTATTGATATTATGATGAATGAATTAAAAAGTGCGAAGGTGACACCTGGCACGTATAACTTATTTGGTCGATGGGATCATTATATTAGCTTTTTATATACGGTAAAAAAGGGTATCGAGAATCCTGAAAAAAGTGATGATGCTAGGAAAGAGTTTGCGTTGAATGTTGAAAAGATGCGCCAAAGACGTAATTTAAATTATGAAGAAACTTTCCCTGAAATGATATCATTTTTAGAAGAGTGCAAAAAACTATTATGAATTGGGATGAATACGAAAAAGCAATCGAAGAGGATAGATTATTTGAACATATTGATGCCGAGTATGATTGGGGAATAAAAAAGAACTTTGATAATGATTATCATAAATTCTTGCCTAGTAATTTTTGTGTTGCTCCATTTACTAATATGGAAATCACAGCAGAAGGAACTAGTCGTCCATGTTGTAAATACGATGCTTTTAAGTTAGATGATTCTAAAGTAACATTACATAATTCAACAGTGGTACAATTATTTAATAGTGAAGAAATGAATAAATTACGTGATGATTTTATGCGTAATGAAAAACCTGAAAAATGTAAAGTATGTTGGAATGAGGAAAAAAGCAATATTATTAGTTTGCGACAGATTTATAACAAAAATTGGTTACAAAATCCTGATTCAAGATATGATATTAAAAGACATTTTAAAAGAGCATTTTCGGGGCAACCAACCAATCTAGATTTAAAATTAAGTAATTTATGTAATTTAAGATGTAGAATATGTGGTCCATGGTCAAGCACACAATGGATTAAAGATTATAAAGATTTGGGTTGGGCTGATAAACGTGCTATGGTAGTATGGGCGGAAAATGCCAAAGAAAAATTATTAACTAATGAAGAAAATGTAAAAATATTAACATCATGGGCTGATGGTATTTTACGCATAGAGTTTTATGGTGGCGAACCATTGATGCAACAGGAACATGATCAAATATTAGATATTATGATTAATAGCGGATCATCAAAGGATCAAAATTTATGTTATAACACAAATGGAACACATTTTAGTGATGACTTAGTTATAAAATGGAAACAATTTGATTTTGTTGTTGTAAATTTTAGTATAGATGATATAGGTAAACGTTTTGAATACCAACGTAAGAATGCAATATATGATGAAGTAATTAGTAACTTAGAAAACTTTAAACTTCTTTCTGAATTATATAATGTAGATGGTCGTTTTTATCTATATCTAACTATTAGTATGTACAATATATATTATCTTGATGAAATTATTGAACAATTATCTTACTTAAACTTTGAATTTGTATTAAATTTATTGCATCATCCCTTACATTCCAATATAACAAACTTACCTGATAGTATTAAAAAAATAATTACAAATAAATTATTAAATTTTAATAATTCCAATGTAAAATATCATAAACAAAGCGCAAGTATAAAAAACATTATTGATTTTATGAATTCAACTTCATATGATCACAAACAATGGATTAAATTTTTAGAATACAATAGAACCATTGATGAAAATAGAAACGAAATATTTAGAGAAACATTTTCTGAATTTTATGAAATTGCCTTAAATACTATACCGAGAATGTTATGAAAAAAGTATTATGTAGCGCACCATTTAATAGTTTAACTATTAATCCAAATAAAAGTGTAAATCCTTGCTGTGCATGGGATTATAAAGATCCATGTGGTAATTTAAATGAGCAAACTATTCAAGAAATAAGATCAAGCAATTTTATGCAAGATGTTAAGAAACATATGCTCGAAGGTAGATGGCACCCAAGTTGTCGTTTTTGTAAAAATCGTGAAGATAAAACTAAAACAAGTGTAAGATTAAATGTTTATAATGCTATCCCTTATGATGAAACTGAAAAAATTTTATATTTAGAATATAGTAGTACTAATACGTGTAACTTAGCTTGTGCAATGTGTAATGAAGATTGGAGTAGTGCTTGGATAGAGTTATCTAATAAGAATGGTTGGAATAAAGATGGTAAACATAAAATTGAACCTATTAATAGAGAAATTGCTACTAAATTATTAGATAATATTGATTTGTCTAACTTAATGACTTTATGGCTTAAGGGTGGTGAACCATTTTTAAATAAAGAAAATTTACTTGTATTGCAAAAATTAAAAGAAATTAATCAACTACATAATGTCAATATTATGATTACAACAAATTGTACTGTGATTAATGAACCTATTTTAGAATTAGTTGAACAAGCTAAAAGTGTTATTTTTGTTTGTAGTATCGATGGTATTGGTGACTTAAATACTTGGATTAGGTTTGCACCTAATACGCAATATACAAGTGATATTGACAATGTAACAAAAACTTTGATTAGATTTAGTAAACTAAAAAATTTAAATCATTTTTCCTTAAGCTGTGCAATTTCTGTTTATAATATTTTTAATCTTGAAGAGTTAAGACAATGGTGGCAAAACAATATCCTCACATTATATCCACAAAAAGAACATATACCTAAAAGACCGAACTTTAAACATTTTGTTTTACGTCCTGAAAATCAATCTGCTTTAGTTTTGCAACCTGAAACGCTCTCAGCATTAATAGAATATTACACTCATTTAAATTATAATGATTTATATTCACCTGTTATTGATTATTTAAAAAATGGTTATTTAGGTAATGAATTACATAATCAATGGGTACATAGAACCAAAACACTTGAAAAATTGCGTGATAAAAAAATCGCTGATATTGTTCCACAATTGCGAAATGAGCTAGTTATTATAAAACCCACTCTTTAAATTCAGGAAATGTTTTTATAAAATTCGTATTTCTTCTTCGATCTAATTCTTCAAAAAATATCAGCACTTCTTCACCTTTATCTTGCATATTATCCATCGGAGGATTATTTTCAATCGCTTCACGTGTTTGGATTAAGAAATCTCTAAATACTTCCCAATTGTGATGAGGTTTGGCTTTTTTATATTTTGGGTCATTAATTAATTCTTCAAATATTTCGATTGGTTTATCTAAATATCTTGCAAATTCTTTTGGTGCAGACATTGGGCTTTGTTCTTTGGGCCAAGTTACAATATTGCGATGAATAGAAAATGGATAATAATTTTCATTACATTGTTTAAAATATTCAACATACTTGTATAAAGATGGCAATCCAAGTAAATTTAAACATGGCATAAACGAAATAGTAACTAAATCAGGTAAACTAAACAACTTTTCTAAATTATTTTTAAATCGATTCCATTTAACACCATACCTGATATACTCTAATTCTTCTCCAACATTTTCGCTGCTTACTTGAATGATAATGTTAAAATGCTGTTGTAATCTAGGCAAATATTCTAAGAACTTTTTAAAATACGATTCAGGAGTATTAAGATTAGTAGTAATACATAACTCAACTTTATCTAAATAATCGCCATTACCCATATTACGAACAGACTCTATTCTTGGATTTTTTTCATGAATTTCTATTAATTTGTCAAAACATTCATAAATCAAATCAGTTATTAATGGTTCACCACCAATAAATCCAAAACGAAATAGTTTTTGCATGCCAACTTCTTCGTACCATTTCCAAAAGTAATATTCAGCTTTTGGATCACGTTCGCCAAGTTGACTACTTTCCCTTGTCATTGGTATGTTGTATTTTTTCTTTTCTGCATACCATTGTGTGCTATAATGTTCACTACAATAAGTGCATTTAGCATCACATGTATTGTTTAAAACAATTTCTATTATATTTGCATATGTGGATAACTGTAATTGTGGATTGTTCACTAAGTCACTCTTAGATTTAGGTATAATACCCATATTACGTTCCATGTAGCCTTCAAAGTTTATATCATTACGTGCACTTTTAAACCCATTATTTTCTAAACTCCAACACGTATGACAATCACTATGCTGCTCATTATTAAGTAAACTCTTTCTACGGTCAATATGCTCAGGTAAATTAGAAAATAATTCACTACCAAATGCTTGATATAATTCAGGAGTAATTCTTTTCCTTGATGTTCGACAACAGTAAGTGAAACTTGGTTCGCTAATATAAAACATTAAGTAATCCCACGCATAATTACATAATGTATTAGGTCGATCAGGATATATTGGAATCATTTACGATCACCAAAAAGCACATAATGCTCAGGTGCATATCCTTCCATAATTTCAGCACCACTATCATCTTCGGGTTTAGAAAATTTATTACTCATACCACCACGAATAGGAACAAAAGCCCATGTACAAAAATCTGTAAAGTGTGGTATTTGTTTTAACTCTGCCTCTAATGAAAGCGATTCTTCAACATATTGTGGAGGCATCATAAACTTTACTTCAAGATGCCCTACATTATAATTGTTATTTTTATATTTTTCATCTGTTACAGCTTCTACCACTTTAACAAATTTTGCTCGATCATAAAACTCAAAATGTACTGATAAGTTTAAATCACCATAATGTATAACTTCACGATAATAATCAGGTTTACGTGATCCATTACTATGTAAACTAATATGATGACCAAATGCGTTAAGATATCGTAACCAATCTAGAAAATCTTTATTAACAGTTGGTTCGCCGCCACTAATGATAAAATTTACGCTTTCACCATGCATAAATTTTTCTTCAAGTAAGTTAGTTGCTCGAATTAAATCTTCTAATGGTTTATGTGGATCGGTATTGTTATGAATCCAAGGCCAACAATAAGAACAATCGTAATTACAACGTCTGCCAATTTCCCAATATATTTGTTTTTGGTTACTAGCGTGTGTACGCTCCATTGCTACAAAATTGGTAATCTGATTGTTTTGCCTATCCATTAAAGTATCTAATTCTTGACTTTGACGTAACAATATGATTTTCTTTTCATCTTGTGCTTTTGGTATAAAAAGATCTGCACCACATGAACAAACGTTTTTGGTACAATCTATCCATTGATTAGGTACTTCAAAAGTATCCCATACACTACCTAGTTGACCACCTACACGGCAGCTAGCAGTCCATATAAACCCGTCCATATCAATAAATAGGCTATCAACACCTGCTCCGCATTTCCATCCTTGTAAGTAATTTAGTTTTGCGCCAACGAGTTCATCTGTGCTCCAATCACGCCATTGTCCTGTTTCATCATAGGTGCGGATGGGTTTGCCTGGGGTTTTGTGAAGATTCATAATAAGATATTTATAGAATTGCCATAATGGTAGTAAATATTGTCATGTATATTGAGCAAACAGAATTAGATCGTAGGGAAGCATTGTGGGAGCAAGGTTATTGGGAAATTCCCGATAATTTAGATACAACTAAGTTTAATTTTAGTTGGCGACCTGACAAATATGATCGTCCATATATTCATGTATTCGGTACACAATGGCAGCGTAGTGGTGGACCAAAATTTATTGTACCCAACCATGAAGGTTATAAATTTCAATCAACTCAAATTGCAATTCATTTACCTAGTAAGAAAAATTGGGTTGTTAATAAGAAATTTAAAATAGAATTTGATTTTAGTTGGCATCCTGATGAATTTGAACCACCTTATATTTGGACATTTGGTAATCAATATGTTGCTGATATGCCTACAGTTGAATATGTATGTAAAAACGCAAAAGAACGAAAATATGTAACGACTATCGTTGCTACGATTGTAAGTTTACCTGAACATTGGAAAATTTTACATGAAGTAAATATTGATTCAACTTTATTAAAATGGTACCCACATCCTTATGAACCACCATATATTTATGTGTGGGGCAATCAATATCTTAATGCTGAAGAAATGCCTACGGTTGAATATCACCAACCTGAAGCTACTGAAAGAAAATATATCAATGATTTTCGTTTTAAATTAGTGAATGATCAAAATCATTGGGTCATACACGAAGATATTGAAGATTTACAACTTGATCCACAATGGGTTCCACACCCTCATGACCCACCCTATATCTATATATGGGGTAATAAATGGGTAAGTGGCACAATTAAACCAACCGTTGAATATAGAACGCCTAATGCCACCGAACACAAATATATGGGCGATGATATTATATTAAAACCTGCTAAATGTTGGAACGAACTTTTATCGATTAATAAGAAAAAATTTGATTTAACATGGAGACCTAACCCAACAGAATTACCATACATTTATACATGGGGACATAAGTACGCACCTGTTGAAATAGAACCTGCGTTAGAATATATTGTAGAAGGTGCAACTGAACGAAAATACATTTCAGAAATAGTAGAATTATTACCTGATATGTCGAAATGGAAAGTGTTGTTGCCTATTGATGAGACTAAGTTTGATTATAGTTGGCGACCTGATCCACGTGAACCTCCCTTTATTTATGTATGGGGACATAAATTTTTTGATGCTTCTATTGAACCTGTACTAGAATATTATGTAGAAGGCGCAACTGAACGAAAATATATGCCTGAACCTGTTGAATTATTACCGCAGTATGATAAATGGGTTGAATTGGCTAAAGTTAACAAGAATAAATTTGATTATAGTTGGCGACCAAACCCAACAAGCCCACCTTATATATATGTATGGGGGAACAAATATTGCGATGTTACACTTGATCCTGTCCTAGAATATCACGTAGAAGGAGCAACAGAACGCAAATATATGTCAGAAATAGTAGAACTATTACCTGATATGACAAATTGGAAAGTATTAATTGAAGGTGCAGAAATAGATTTCGCATGGAGACCTAATCCAACTTCACCACCTTACATCTATGTATGGGGTAATAAATGGAATGACGCAGCAACTGAACCAACTTTAGAATACTA